>Ga0209367_1001750_pt1 | contig 27512 bp, 12 predicted proteins | sample WorMetLIZISLAND2_FD_187412 | JGI IMG/M metagenome (GOLD analysis project Ga0209367, IMG submission 187412) | Marine gutless worms symbiont microbial communities from Max Planck institute for Marine Microbiology, Germany - Olavius geniculatus... ...
GTTTAAAGAATTGCTTAATTTTCCCCATAGGCGCCATTGTAATTTTTTCGATTTTTGCGAATAAATACGTTAAATATTAATTTCAAATTTTTTAACCCCCAAAAGGCACATTCTTGCGCGAGACCGCGTCGTTTGAGCCATCGCGCGCAAAAATCCGCCGAAGGATCTGACTTGTAGGTGAGTTTCTGAAAAAAAGGTATATGTACAGCTATAAAAATTTTTGCGTATATTTCACCCATTTCCCGGGAGGCCCCCCCCTTGAAGGGATTTGCATAAAATTTTGCATGACGGGTCCCCTCGCCGACGTAATCAACGGTGCCAAATTTTATCTCAATTGGGTCAGGGGTTTTGATTCTGTGGGGGGTCGAATTTTTGACTTTCCCATAAGAAAGAGAAGTCGCCGTTAACACAGGGCTTGAACTACCGTTCAGCATGTGATTACAAAAATGTATCTTCACTACACCGTGACGACAATGAAACTGCGCGGCTTGGACACACAATGAGAAGAAATGATCATAGCACCGGCAAACAACCACTGCACCGTCCTGTCAGGCCATAAAAAGAGACAAACCATCTGAAAAAAGATATATGGACAAACCGTTTCGAAGGAAGATGGAAAAAATAAATACGGCAGCACAAAACAAAGCTAAGTGCAGAAAAATGGTCTGTGGCCTATGTTACACCAGAAACAACAAGTCCTAAGTCAAGACACTCCAGTGGTAACAGAAGATAAAGTCGGGCGTTCTGCAGTATAATGGGGTGTTTACACGATCCAGCAAACGTTCAGCCAGCAAACTTCCAGCAAATGTATTCAAAATACACGTGCTAATGCTGGACGTTTGCTGGATCGTGTAAACACCTATAACGCTACGAATGTTAGTTTCCCGTAAAATAATACGCCCCATTTTGTTTGCGGCTAGTGGTGCTGCCGCTGAAATGGCATTACGTCCTCAATCCTCATAGTCGGTATATGTGTTTCATACACGTTTAACTTCAAACGTTATTATTATATCAACATCAACTTCAGGAAGAATTTTCATCAGCGACTTTCGCAGTCTTGTGGTCCCTTGAGGTTTTATTCGTGCACTAAGCCAGCATCACTGAATGCCATCTAGACACCATGCCGTCCTTTGCTTTTTACGACGCTGCGAAAAATTTTATTACGACCAACGATGTACAATGATACGGCAAAAAGATATAGGGCCTAGCGCAGTAGATTAAGCGATTGGATTAGCAGTCTGATATAAAGTTGTTAGGATTAGCGATAATGCAGCTAAGCTGTTCATTTGATGCAGACGAGTGCATCGCTTGCATTGCCTGTTGAGCCAGAGCATGATCTATAGACAGTCAATCTATATAGTAAAGAGTTCAGTTTATCACCGACCCAGTTTTTACGTCGACCTTGGCCGCTGCATGAATTCAAGGTGCTAAACAATCGTAATAAATAGTTATCGGCTATCGGCTTAGCTGGCCGCCGGTTGGTTAATAGCTTGTCATTAAGCCGGCGCATAGAAACGGCGTGAATTAACGCTATCACGGCCGTCACGTCCAGCGACTGACTTCCTCAAATTATCAGCATCACGAGCGACTGGACCGTAGCTGTTTCATCAGTTTTTTTATTCTTACAGTGTACAGACAGTCTTTAAGCATCCAATACTCGACAGCATTACGAGCTTCATTTCATTTGTTTGTAGACAAAATACATTTTTTAACTAGACTAAAGTATTCGTTTAAAAGCACGGACGGGGAGCAAATATCTCCCCTTAAATTTTTTTGTTTCTCAAAAAAATTTATTTTTATCAGAAAATTTCCTTGCCGAAATGCAACATGTATGGTTAAAGTGTTCCCATTTTGAGAAACTTTGCGGCAAAATTGGAAATTGAACAAACATAATCCCAAATCAAAAATCTGCAACTGTAGGTCGAAAAATTGCAAAAATTGCAACTTCTTGCCCCTCAGCCCAAACAATTTAAACCCACAAAGACGCTGGTTAAAGATACCAAAATTCACGACAGACGACGGCAGACTGTTCCGGAGACATCGACAAACCCCAAAACCCACGGCGACACTATTATAAAAGTTGTTAGTCTTTCCACGAATTCGCTCGACCGCGGGACAACGTGTACGGTAGTCAGAGAAAACACGGAGAACAGCGCAGCATGAACAAGTAACTTGAGCAAAGCTTACGTGACGCGCGACAGCAGCGGTCCTGCCACTTTAACAATCAGTGTACAGCATGCAATAAAATAATAATAATTTTACACGCAATTCACTCCTAAAATATGTATCGCAACCCAAAATTCCAAACAAATTACTAAAACCCCTATTTTGGGGGTTTAAGGTCATTCAAGGTCATCGATGTTGATACTCCTAAGAAGCTCGTCACTAAAGCTTGTAATCATAAGCAGGATGTCTGTGCTATTGCAACTGTTTTCATGCCGGACGAGGCAATATCAGTAAAATAACCACTTTTTAGAGGGGTACCCCTCTTTTACGCTGCCCTAAGGGGTCGACACTTGAAGCGCTAAAATCTGCGTTTAATGCTGAAAATTTCATACCCAGGTTGTCTTGGTCAATCATCAGGCATTTCGTCGCAATTCACTCTTGAAATGTGCGCTGCAACCAAAAATTGCAACAAAATCACTAAAAACCCCTTTTGGGGGTTCAAGGTCGTTCAAGGTCATTGACGTTGATAAAATTAAAAAGCCCGTGACCAATGCGTGTTATGATTAGCAACATGTCTATTTGCAACCGTTTTCACGCTAGAACAGCCAATAGCGGCAAAATAACGTTTATTTAAGGGGGTACATCTCTTTGATGCCGTCGTTCGAGGGGAACCCTTTCACCCAAGAGCACAAAATTTTGATGCTAAAAACTTCAGTCCTTGGGGCTGGGCAGCCAACAGTGAAAATTTCGTGATCCTAGCTTGCACCGTTTTGATACAGATCACGAGTGTGACAGACGGACAGACGGACTGAAGGACAGACAGACGCCTAGACGATGGCTAAGACGCCCGATGCATTCTGCTATCGCGCGTAAAAGGCTTGGTAAAAAATCGTCTAGGAGCAAGAAGCTGTTGCTTACGGCCTGGAGACCCAGATCACACAGACAAGACGGCGGCGATGACGGTGTGTAATGTATGTCACTGACGTCAAATGCTCGACCTCGTCGTCGGCGTAGTCGTCGTCTGAGCATGGCGCCGTTCGTCCGTCCGTCCGTCCGTCCGTTCGTCCGTCTGTCTGTCGTGCTTCTCTGTATTCGTCGACGTACGACTGCCTACAGCAGCTAGAAGCAGTCGGTCGCTCGGTAAAGCCGTGATCGCGTACATTACGACCGGTGTCACATTAAAATGTCTCCCGCCTGAAAAATCCGCCACAGGAGAGATTATCACGAAATTGATATGTCTACCCTATCGCCGGCACCATAAAAAAGTCTCACCATTATAAGATCGCTCCCCAGAAAAGTCTCCCCCGGCCGATAATTTACCGGCAAAAATCCGCCCAACCCGGGCGGCCGCCAGGCGGAACGGATTGTTGCCGGTAAATTGTCGGCCGGGGAGACTTTTTTGGGAGTGATCCTATAATGGGCACCGGCACTCGGCCGGTGGTCAAGTCCACGCGACGCCACACCGAGCACCCACCGCTTCGCGGCGTCGCATACTAAACAAGAAAACATCTAGGTGCTGCCGAGCCGAGTCGGTCCCGACGTGATATGCGGCCGTCCGAACGAGCGACCTGGGCGTTGACGGTGAGTGATCAAGCGCCATGCCGCGCGTTGCTCAGGCGACGTCAACACATTAGGCCTAACTATTGTTAGGCCTAATCTACTGTCGTCGCCCGAGCGCCCGCCCGGCGCCTAATCCGCCACGCATAAGTAAACATACACGCCAGACACGTACCTGACAAGCTCTTGATTTTTTTACGTATGCCGACCTCGACCTTTGACTTTTTCGCTGAGAAATGGCACATTGGTTGTTCCTGCCCTAAAAACGTTCACAAAATTTTGGTCTATCCATATTCCACGCATGCTTTTCTGTTTTCGAGTTTAGAATTCGCAAAGAGCAGACGGACAGACAGACGAACGGGCAAGATGCGTAATGCGGCCTATATACAACGGCCGGGTAACAAGTAACAACGCCAGTGGCAGTTAAGTCGTCAGCTTTTAGATCGCGCAAAGCTCCAGGGATTGCGGACATGCATGAAGAGAGAAAAAACGCACATTAACCCGGAATTCACTCTCTAGGACAGACACGTGAAACTGTGAGTCGCGGGGCCACAGGTCACAGGATATGGGCGCTTTTAATTAGGTCGCGGGTCGGACAGGAGTCACTGATCAGTAGACCCGTATATACCCGTCAAATCGTCAAAGTATTCTGTGCCACAGAGCGTTCAACGCCCAGCTGGGGTGGAGTCTTGTCAGATCAGGTCACTAGCTAAAACACTGGACGACCCACCGTAGTGGCGAAGACAAGCGTTTTGTTATAGCTTTCCTCAAACCGTTGCAACGCGAACGCGGAGTTCCGATAAAGTCCCCGAATGTCACATTACTTCTGCTTCCCTCTGCTGGTCTGCGGTGCGTCAGCGGTGCAGGAAGTTGCCGAACGAATGCATATTGTGGGACTGAAAGCCAAGACCCAAGACCCAGCCAGAAAGTCGACCGCTACCGAGATTGCAATGACGCAGCACTTCAGCTGTCCCCGATCCGTCATTAATATTTATCGTACTTTCGGCCTTGGTTCATCCTATGTCAAAACGCCCCATCTCACACAATGGACATTGGCGACACAAGCGGAACATGGGCAGAAAACAACAGAGAGGAAAAAAGACAGTCACACATTCGAGCAAAGTTAACTTTATTCCTTTCCGTTAATTTTCTGTTATGGTTACTAATTACGTATATTGGTCTACGACGGCTACTCATCAGTTTCTTTGGCATACGCATTTGGTCTAAAACTCACCGGCATAGAATCCCACGCAGTTTTACGCAGGTCACAATCAAAAAAAATTAACGTACGCTGAAATATGGCAAATATTCAACTAAGTCTACCACATAAAAAGAAGCAAAAAATCAGGAAATGTAAATTAACATACAAAGTAAAATGAACACCTCAGAACAAAAGTCTCGAAAGCATACACATTAGAAAGCAGTCAGATCAACAGCGCACGGCAGTCTTTACGCGAGGTTTTAATGACTGGCTTTTGGCCAATGAAGTCGTCTGTGTCTCACGAAGTAGCTTGTGCCTTTGCAAATTGATCCACGAGAGAATTGGACCGTGCACTCGCGTCCGGTCGCCAGCGTATGTAGTAGATGTGCCGAGAGCCGTTCGCTGGCGTTTCGTGTGGTTTATGCGGAACTAATACGTGACTGCGTCGCAGTCGCAGTCGAGGTCGTCGTCGCCGTCGTCATTGGTGACTGGCGGGAAAACACTGCAAGCAGTAGGCACTGCAGGCCGTGGCAGATGAGCTGGGTGCTCTGGACGCCGAATGATGAGACCCTTGCACCGGCGCGACGCTGCTATCGTACTCAGTTGCTGCAAAGATTCCACTCACGACAATGGCGTGCTTAGGCGGCTTTAGAAATATACGAAAGTATAACAATCTCCAACGAAAAGAGAAAAACTAATGGCCAGGAAAAGGGCATCTGCCAAGCCTAACGCAAATTGTTTCTGCTATGCAGGTACACGCACGAGCCCTGTACACATTTTAAAACACGCCCGTGAATAATGCTGAACCAGGGTGCCGGGTGGACAGAGCATATTATTAGTGCAGGACGAAACGTACATCAACATGATCGGCGCCGCGATGCCGTATCATCCAGTCGCCCTGTATAATATCAGACCTCACTGCTCACACCGGCGTTACTAACCAGACACGACAGCACACGCGGTCGCTGACCAAGCTTACTCGATATAGCTGGACACCGGACCTATGCTGCCTGCCTCTCTGGACTCTGGTAACCTCCTTTCGAATCACTGCTTCAAGTTTACAATCTGCATCACAACTTCTTTGATGCTCGCTTCGTCGATCAATTCATAGGGCATAATTTACGATTCAATTTCAAATTGTATTTTTTTTGTTTAGTCATGGTTCTGCTACGGCAAATGTATATGATGTCCAACCATTGACAGTAACCAATATTAGGCTACGTGTCTGCTCAAAGTCGTCCAACGTAAATCAGAAATGTCGACATTGCAAAACAACCGTATTTGCTGTCAATGGTCACATCGTCGTCATAGACAGACCCTCAAATTTCCACTCGCATGTTTGATTAACCGCAACTTGCAATTCAAATTCTGATTAAGGGGCCTGACCCCGAAAGCCCAAAACCCATGTCTTACACAGTGTTAATGGGCCACACGAGTGTCTGCCAAATAGCATCATATTCTTTCCAATGGCATTATGCGGACCAACCAATGCGACCATGACACAATTTGACAATTGAGGCCTACCGTCTATCAATGCCACCTAAAACAGTTTACAGAACGTGTGGACAAAACAGTCAGTTGAGTAATAATTGGGCGTTATTGCGTTTTAACTGTAAACAATCACTGTATAAATAAGTGACGTCGCGTATAGCCTCTGCAGTATACGGCTGATTATAATGTGGTAGGTTCGTGATCGTTCTGTACTCACATCATAATACGATTAGGCTTTCTCATAAAATGCTCGGGTTCTTTTTCGATTAGGTTCGGTGACGCCATGTACTGCATAATTTAGTTTACGAGGAGGTCGTTACTCGTTGTTAATTAATCAGCCCTTTAAAACGGCTTCGGCGAAAACGCACCTTGCTGGATTCCACGTAAATTGCACGTCGACTGCTGCTGTGAAGAAGACGAATCGGCGAAGATCGTGACGCCAGCGTTAAACGACCGACTAAACTGTACAAGAAGAAGTTGTTATCTAAAAGCACCGAAACGAAACCGCACGATCGTTGTTTACAGCCTGAAGTCACGCGACGACCGAATCAGCGGCAGGACAAATGAATAGGAACCGCTAAGACGATGAATTGGCATTCGAGGACGGACCGGACCGAATGTCGTTAGTATGGGCCGTGTGTAGCCAGTCGGCTGTCGTCTGTCGTTCGTTAGAACACGCCCGCTAATTAAGCCTGACGACGCCGGACATGTGTGTCGAACGTTGCCATCGTCCCAGTAGCAATAGCGGCAGCAGCGCCCGGTATAGTGTATAATAATAACTCCCCACAAAAATAACTCCCCCAGTCATGATTATATGTATAATTTAGTGTATTAATTACATCTTGTGTGATATTGTGGTAACTAATAAAAGTTTTTGTTTCTTTATAAATCGTTGTTGCTGCTTATTCAGTATATGTTCGCGCTTATTCAGCACATGTTCATAGCTGCATAAATATAAATAATGACTAGGGGAGTGTAAATTATACATAAAATAATGACTGGATTCATTATTATATGGGAGTCATTATTATACATTACACCGGCAGCCGGTAATGTACAAATTTGCAACTCCAGGAGAGTTCGAAGACTGCGCGCATCCACCAACGAAAAAGTTGATTTGCGGATGTTGTGATTTGTGATCTCGTACAAAGAGATGCCAGCCTAATCCTACCGAATTGTTTCTTTATAGTTCTATAATAATAGACATTGAAATAATTAAACTATTTTACTCATTTTAACGGTTCAATTTTAACGATATATGCTCTGCATTTTGACGGTGGCTTTTAATAAACGCACATTGTATTGTATCGTAATTCCGAATAAGTTCTGTTTACAAAATCGTCAAAATACAACATTTTTGTTTGTTATTGTTGGCTTCTCAGCTATGCAGCCTACAGTGGTTGCTGTCTTCAGAACGATGTTGCTATCTGCCGTTAACCGCTAGGTGTCGCTACGGCGAACAGATAGTCACAAACATGAGAAACAACCAAAAAGGTTGTTTTTCGACGAACTTGCGTAATAATAATAATAATAAGAGAACATTTATATAGCGCACTATCATTTCGAAGAAATCTCTAGTGCGCTTGGCGGTCGAGCATGAATACTGCAAGTTCATAGTGTCCGCTAAAAACGAAACGAAACTGCGACAGGTCCGGTAATGTCAGTACTTGTGCAAATGTTCAAACATCAGACTGTAAATCCGTTGACTGTTCGCTGATGACGTTGTCGGTTGGTTTCCACGATCCATCGTTGCACAGATGTCTTGTGCACGCTGGTCAGCAAGGCACGCCGTCACGGTCGAATGCGTACAATCGCAGACACACGTACGCACGGCCACGGCAGCCTGGCCTAGAGACGCGCACGTCCAACATGCCGGCCAGCACGTGTCAGCACAGAGCAAGACATCGTAACATGGCAAGTGTCAACGACGGACGAAACAAGGCGTCAAATCAGCAAACCAGAACAGCCAAACGGACCATCATATGTAGCACTTCAATACAGCAAAGTATCATGTCGCAGAACGCACTCGTGCCGTAGCAAAACACTAAAACATGCAGCACTACTCAAACACGCCTCACGCTGCAAGCAGCGCAAACATAGTAACTTACTAGTATATCATCTTGCGATACCCGGTATATTCAGTAACAAAACTTCGTCTTCCAGTTCGGTGTGTTCATGTTTTTATGGTAGTTTTTATAGTCTTTGAATAGTTTGTATGTTGATGTATTATGGCTGGTGACGTGTGTGCCTTGACAGTTTTTGGGCCGCAGTGAGTGCATCTTTATGCCTTGCGTGCTCCAGTTCTGCTGAATATTGTTACTGTTTTATTAAATATTTCTTTGAACAAATAAACAAACAAATAAACAAACAAACAAACAAAATTGTGACGTACTTTTGGAGATATAAGGTTCAACCAAAATGATTACCCACGAACACATACGGACGAACCTGACACATAATCAGCTGCCGCCGGCTGATAAATACTGACTTTAATATTAAACGGGCCTTACACGTAGCCATTGTCCACTTTTTGCACCATCATAAAACTAGCAAGTGCCTTGTGTCAGCGACTTTGCGTTACTAGTAAGCAACAGAATTCGCAGAAACCCTGGCGGACGCATGGGGCCGGGCAAAAACTGCAGTTTACGGCGTAAAGTCGGGACGCAGGCAGCGTCGCAGCCGCCGTTAATAAGTTCTGGACTCTTGTTTTAGTATTTCATTTGGCTACGTAATGGCTTCAGCAGTAGCACTGGTGACTTTACAGCTGTAAGGTTGGGGATAGACACCGCGCGAAGTGTGTGTCTCCGGAGCGCCTATAGATCGAGCGAGGACGGTGGACCGACGGGACGGCAGGCAGCCCACGCACACTCATAGCGGCCACCAGCTGCTGCGGTGCCACGGCCACGAAGACGAAGCAGTAGATCGTATACTAGTCTGGACGCCGTGGTGAAGTGCTGCCGAGCTTGCCGTACAGTCAAACATCGATAGCGTCATCGGGACGCTAAACCGTCGGTCACCATACATCGCGTCGCCCGACGCCTGCTTGCAGCCAGCCGCGTGAAGACCACAAGCCACCGGACCGACCGACCGGCGCCTACACAGACGACCAGAGTCGTCATTCAGCGCCGTGACATCGACCCGAGCTCAGCAGCAGCAGCAGCAGCAGCAGCAGATGGCGTCGTCATCTCAGAACATAAACGCAGCCAGCATCGTGTTTGCATCAGCTCCGGTGCCAACGCGAATAGTAGGCCCTATACAGGAGGCGCAATCTATATCAATGTCGCAGCATGCGGACTGCGTCGCTAGCTTATACCTATGCAATTGCGCACCTTGACGTCCGAGTGTGATTAGCTCCCACTGCCACCACCTGTCAAACTGGCATTCACTGTCCAACCGTGACAAAATCACATCCGGACGGCAACAGCGCTCAATAACACCAAACAACGACTGAAGAACAAGCAACAAACTCACGGGGCCTGATTATCGCACAGGTCGAGTAGGCACATAATATTCCCGCGTTTAAGGGCTCCGCACTTTTAATGACGAAATTAAGAAAACACCTATCTCGTTGATAGATACGCTTAGAAATTCGTTACGTAAATGAATCAGCTACAAGGTACACTATAAACAGGGCCCGACACTATCATTCGAAAACCAAGTACTAGTATTCACTTTTTTACTTTCTGTGATCAATTATTTACAAACAGCATAAAAGTTTATGTTCTGTCCGTTTATTAGCAAACATATAGACGTCGCATATATACGCAGTGTTACCTATTGTTCGCTTAGTGTGACGGACAAACACACAAACGCCTCTACGATAGTTAAAAGGCGGTTAGCACTACGTGAAGACAAAAGACAAAACAAAAAAACACACACAAAAACACACACATGGTCCGGAAACTGTCCAAATACAAACAAAATTGAAAAAACAAACGTCCATAAGAGCAAAGACAGACATAGAATTAGGGTTACGGTCAAGATTAGGGTCAGAGACAGATTAAGATTAGAGTTAGATCTACATTAGATCGATCTACGTATTATCTCGGAAAACCTTTACCGTAGCAACAGCGAAAATGATTAAAGAATCAAGGTTATGATTTCCCGGAAATTACTGGCTTTATCGTCATGGTGGTGGGGAAGTCATTCCATAATCGAAACGCGGCGATGCTGTGGGATAAAAGCGCTTTGAATCGTCGGCTGCTGTATGACGAGACGGCGACGCACAATCAGTTTAAGAGACGAGGCTGATCGTCCATGGTCTGCGGGTATACGGCCTGTAGAGTGGTCGGTCGTCGGCACTCGGCTGTGCATGTGCCAGGTAGGCTGTGCAGCAGGTGCCAGTGCTAGCGTGCAGCAGCAGAGATGAAAGGCGGCGACGGGACATATAATGCGTTCTGGGACACACACGGAAGCGGCGACCGAAATACGGTCGTCTTTACGACCGACCCAGTACGCCTATATGCGCACAGCTCGGTCTCTAGTCAGCATCCACAAGCACGCATTGCAATCCTCGCGTATCACGACACAACTAAGACCGTGGCCAGGCCGTACGTGGTTTTATGTCAACAAAACATTGCGAAAATATTTTACGCTCTAAAACAATTGCGAAAATGGTAGACAAACATCTTAGGAAGATCGCACAGCGCTTAGAGATAAGTAAGGTTAAGAAAGAAAATAAACATGTATGCGTGTAAGTAAGTAGTAATTAAAAATTAGCATCTCCTTGCTGCCTGCAAAATTAAAACATTTAGCTGTACATTGCACAACTTAACAGATCGTTATTTAATTGCAATTTTTAAAATGTTGCAAAATTCTTTATTTCAACTAAATGTCGTCACTGTGCGAGGACGAAAAATTGTCGAGTTGATTTACGAGTTTCCGTGGGACTCGGTGTTCGATGCATGGTCGAGTTGAAATACTCGACAATTTATCGAAGATCGGGTATTATTTATTTATTTATTTACTTACTTACTTACTTACTGCAACGCGACAATTTTTTGGCCAAAATGTTGAGTTAGAGTGGGGGTTAGAGTTAGGGCTATGATCAGTGTAACATAAGGTTAGTAAATACTCGAAACTCGACTCGACAAGATACATAAAAAAACTGGGCCGATGCAGATTAACTCGAAGTATGATTGTTAAAAATATCGGCCATCAGCACGCAGGGGAGGTTTGAACGCCGCACGCCATTAGTCAATGGACGCTTCAATTTCGTCATGACGTGTTGCTCAATGCTTTGCTGTCAAACACTTAGCAGGCGCGGACGCAAAAAAAATAATTATCACGCTGACATGGCGTGAAATGACGTCATTCGGCGGCAATCAGAAAAAAACGATTAAGCTGAATCGAATCTGTCAATTAGAAATGCCTGCTATAAATATTACATATTTTTATCCCAGAAGCTGTCGTATGACGTGCAGATTATTTTGGCTAACATGAATGAAGAGTGCAGTAGAGCATTCGCATTTTGCAAGGTGTGTAGTGCGGTGGTAACAGACATGAAGCAAGGTGGTAGATTGATCTACATATTATCTCAGGAAACCTTTACCGTATAGCAACAGCAAAAATAATTAAAGATATCACTTAAGATATCGCCAAAAGACTGCGCGTAAGTGTTCTATTATGACTTGCAATGTTTGTTCGTTCGTCCCGCAGGATGACGACCACACACTCAGAATTGTCAGGTTTACCGATGATGACGAAATGAGTTTTCTTGTGACCGAAAGGTCCAATGGCAACACGAAACGTTATTCCACAATCCCCTCAAACATACATGATGACGAGCTGTTGATGATGTGAAAGCGGAAAAGCAAAATGGTGGCGACAGACCGGGTGGGTCAAAAAGTGGCACCCTTTTAAATACGATCGTAACGTCATATAAAATGCAAAGCACCAGACATTTAAGTTGTTTGGTCAATCTTAACATTTGCTATCAATTATTAACAATTTGCACGTGCTCAATTATTTTGGAACGTTTTCAAAATTCTTTCGAAACTTCACTGTTTCTCTACAAGCCGATTGTAAAACACAGTTCATCGTTAGTTAATTTAACCTAGGCCTATGTGATGTAATTACAATTAATTTGCATACAACATAACCTTTTTATATCAACAGACAAACAATAAAATCATTTAATAAAAAAATGGACGTGAGTAAACAAAAATGGCAAATATAATGTACTTAACAAGAGAGGAAGCTCGATACGAAAAAGGTCTCACTTTGGCCTATCCTGTATACATGGTTGCTGAACGTCATTACAGACTGTCATCTTCGGGCTTGAGACGCATATACAGTAGCCGATGATTGCCTTGTATGGCACAAGCATGGCGCTAAGCTAATGCTTGAGCGCGAAAAAGGTCTGTTTCAGAAAATCACTGAGACTTCAGAATCATTGAAAATGTGTAATTTGTTTGACACCAATCATATTTATGTTAAGACTGTACGCCGACGAAGTAAAATAACGCGTCAACAAGGTAGTGTAGCAACACTATTAAGGCGAGGTGGCCAAAATTACAGTCACTTACGTCAAGTTATTTCGTGATTTTGCGTACCAGAAATTATCAAAATCAGCCCATGCTTCACGGAGTTATTCCAAAAATAAAAATGACACAGTTTTTTTCAGACACGGTGTATTTGCCGGTTTTCATGGTCGTCGTCGACGGTGGCAGCTAAGCAACGTTTGACCTATCAAACGCATCGTCATCATAATGTGAAGCGGAAACGACGACGACGACGGCGGCGGCGGCGGTGTTGATGGTAGTTTTACCGGGCGCCGCGGCCGGGCGTCTTAGCTAATCCAGACGCTATGAATGTCTGAGCTACGGCCAAGCTATCGCCAGTCGTCATTTCATCCCATCAAACATGCTGCTGCTGCTGATGCTGCTGCCACCGCCGCATTTGTTCAATAACGTTCTGCCTCCGAAACGCGTTTGACCCATGATAAATCCAAATCAGGGAATTATCCAGCCCCCTGTGGGGGTGTACACTCCGCATTAAAATCTTGACACCCCAACGAAAAAAATACAACGGGGTGTTGTGGTTGAAACCAAATGTACTTGGTGAAACCTATGTTATTTGTGCCTATTGCTTTTATTACTTTTCATTAATTCACAGTAGAGTGCGACAAACTGCGGCCTACTAAACTTCAAGCCAAAAGTATTTCAGTTTCAGGGGGCTTCGCCTCCTGACCCCCTGACCAGGAGCTCTGCCCCTGGACCCCGCTGGGGGAACAGCCCTCAGACCCCATTTCCTGCCCATAGAACTTACACCCCCTAACTTAAATCTGAGGTCCCAAATAAATAATTTTGCGTAACTCTCTGAATCCATAACCGAACCACGGCTGCTGTCTGCTCGATTCGAAACGAACTTACGCTGAACTGAAGCACAGCGAAATGCAAGCCGGAAGATTCGCCAGACGAATAATGCGAAAGCTTCTTTATTCAGGCATTTTAGTGAATCAGATAAATTCAGAAAGTCACAAAAAACACACGGGTTTTTGCGTCGAGTGTCGCCAACTTCTCGCGAATAAGCTAAGCTTTCACTTTTCGTCTCACAAGGCGTCTTTGACTGACATGCGCTGAAGGAATTTTCGGTCATGTTGTCATTTTCGAGCGTTATTAACTTCTAATCTAGCCCTTAAGACTCACTTGCTTCCCAACTGACCTCGACACTGTAATGCACTATTGGCCTCACTGCGTATAGATATGGCACTATATAACACTGTTTATTACGATTACTAGCGCTATCATGACATACCTACCACATCCCGCAGTGCTTCTGTCCAGAACCAGAAGTCTTTTACCAACAGACACACACTTTACACAAATCCAATAGCAACGCGTTTGCGTTAAACAAATAAACGCGAAAACAAAAACGTGCAATTCAACAAATCACGCGCACTGGGTGGCTTGTTAATTGTTGAAAAAACGTGCCACAAAATAAACATCGCCCTTAAAGATAATCGAGACGATTGGCGCCAAATCTCGTGCAGTAAACTATCACAATCTGTATAGGCCCCTGCGGCCACAGACTTTTGATGAGTTTCGTCAATTCACTCGAGAATGGGAAACACCATGCAGCGTAAAATTAGCGTATATGTACTACGTTTTACCAGCGCCATACAGACAATCAAAAGTAACGAATGATGTCTTTATATACGCATTCTTGCCCACAATGCAAATACCTTGGCCTTTCGAGATTTAAAATTTCGATGACACTTGCCGCACACCGGAAATACAGGGACATCCACGGGTAGACTGTGCCGGGCATGCAGGCAGATAAACAGAATTCAACGTTTAATGTCCCGTTACCGTGGACAAGACACAGTAAAGCACATTAAGGTTCACTCTATACTTTAGACTTAATATTCGTTGTTCTTTCGCAGTCCTCGGAAAAGAAGGACTGATAGTGTAGGCCTACAATGAGTCTTAACATCCGTTGTACGCAGTGGCATCTGATAAATATTGTAAAGTCGATAGAAGGCTAATAATGAATGATACGGGCCGCCACGGGACAGCTGCTCAACACGTCGTCAGCTAGATTAGTGCAACCTTTGTTAAACTGACCGCGTGTCAGCATCAACACGGACGTTTTAAGCCATCTTACAATGCGCATTCGTTCAACTGTGAACTTTCATTTTCAGGCTTTCTAGTTCTCCCACAATCATTTGCTTTTCGATGTTTTTATGTTTTATACAGCAGTACTTCCATTTTACTTTTCTTTGACTTCACTTACATTTAAAACATTTTAGTTCGTTTTACTTTAAGTGCCGGATTAAAACGGCAGCTTGCTCGTCAGTTTTTTTAGAGCAAATCTCATATCGTATCGTATCGTTCAATGTCGTAACTTGTCAGCACTTATAAGGGCGCTTTGAAGCGAAATGTTTGACACAGCCTACAGCAAGCGTGAATTTTGTCTCTATTCTGACATTGTGTTCGTGTTCGTTCACTGTTACAAACGTATTCTGGCTGGTCAATTAATAGACTGAGTGAATGACGGAACGAAACAGAACGCGGGGGCGACGCGGCCAGACTAAGCTTGTCTCGGACCGGAAGCCGACAAAACGAGATCTCGCGGCAGTACGAGACTATCGCCGCGAGCGAGTGCAAAGCTGTGCGCCACCGTCACAGTAAACACGATCTTGAAGTCAGTTCACGTCGCGACAGCAGCGTCTATACGTTGTCAGCGCTCGTTATCGAGTGTATTACGAGGCGCAGGCAGGAAAAGGTCTACTGGCCACGCACCGGGCGACGTGATCCAATCACGGCGTTTGCAGCAGCAACAACATCGTCACTGTGGACAGAGCTGCCGTGTGCATCGGCTTATCCACGACGGCAATAGCTAAGAAGCATTACAGTCTGACAGCTCTGTAAACACGCCGCTGTCGATCAGTACGGTAGCCGAGTTACGCTATACCTGTGACACGTACACTCCGCTGATGTAGACCAAGAATAAGACTTTTCATGCAACATCAAATGTTTCGACGTATTAATGTCACTCACTAATTAACAACTTACGTCAAAGTATACATTATATTAATAGATGTGGCAAAGTAAGCAATGCATACTACTCGATGCAGTCAACGGCAGCCATAATAACATTATATATATTTATTATGTCATCGTACACGAGGTACTATTTTACTCCATATAACTAATTAACTGCTGTCAAAACAGTAAGCCTAATTTATTTAGCTTAAAAGCAGCTTAAAGTAAACGATAAACAGAAAAGACGAACACATTTACAAAAAAAAACATAACATACCACAAAAACCCCATAATTAAGCTAATAAAAGAAAAAAATAATAATAATAAAGATAAATACGTCATTATATCGGAGTGCTAAACTTCAAGCACGACTTATACTAAGTGGTCGACAAAAATCGCAGCAGCAATTCTGCTTATAATGCATGGCATGGTCAGTCTGCTCGTTTTTAGCGAGAGAAAAAAAAACAGCTGCTAATGTATGGCAACGTCACGGAGAGCAGCGCAGAACAACGAACAACTACCTACCAAGGCCGACACAATGCATGCACAAAAGCATTGCCGTCAATCTGTCATATTTACACCGTGGTCCGCAGGAAACGTATTGTAGCGTTTACGTTTGACGATACTCAACCAAGCGTCAACCTTTAAAAAGCACGCGCTGTTTTAACCAAGCACGACGCAGAAACACCGGCGTATTCTGCAGTTAGTAGGCTGACACGTGAAAATACTACTCGGTATTATGACTACAAATTTTAACGGTTGAGTGTTTTCACAACGTCAGATTTTACTTCCACTTGGCACTTACCTTACTGTAGTAACTTACTCTCGGTCTCCCAAGCGGAGAGAGACCAAGACGACGCTAAATTTGACGACGTCAGAAACTTGACTGGACAAAGAGTACTCCAGAATGTTTGCAGACAGCGAGAGACAGGAGTGAATAGAAAGATGTTGTGACATCTTCCGTGTCCGCCGATCACCAACAATGAGAATGGCCAAAGGCAAGGCAAGGCAGACAAGTTTAGAAAGGTTGCAGGTTTATGAAAGTGTTTGCATGAGTATTTTCGTTAGGCCTAACGGTTTACAATCGTCGACATATGAAATTACGCAAAGATTTGCCAAGTTACTTGCATAGTTCGTTATTAAACTACCCTGCCAAGTATCTGATCGTGCAGTCGTGAACTTGTACCGGTAGACGGCTCGTATTGACGGCAGACATTCAGAAGCGCGTCATCTCACAGTGGCGGTCGTTTGACCTTCATTCGGTCACCATAAGTTACTGGGTTCCATTCGTTAAGTCATCGTCAAGGTGGCGGCAGTGCGGCCCACTGCCGGCCGCCGGTGTAGTTCAATCACCAAACAACCTTCGTCATTAATATAAGAAATTAAAAAATAAATGATGACACATCACGAGAAAAAATGGGAAAAGAGGTTATTGACCTCGAATAAATGTTGACGAAAAATGTTTCAGGGATATAGTTCCACAGATGGAGATGCACAGAGAGAAATGATCGATTTGTAGTTTTAAGCTGCAGCTGAATATTAGCGTGAAAGCGTACAGAACGCCCGGCTACAGTACAGCGTCCATAGCTCTTTGTTATCGCTCTTCTACTGCGACGTGTCACTAGCATCTGTCTTTTGCTTTCTCGTTTGTACATCAGCTCTGCTGCGGCTACCCAGACGCCATAGAATGACGTCCCACAGTTACGCCAACAGTACGAACGCTTATATACCGGCTATATCGTAAGGACAGGTAGTGGTTGTAATTCAAAAATTGTGCTCCAAAATTAGCCTATACATTTCTTGCAGCGCAAGCAATTCCGACCGTTTCTACACATTTTCTGTAGCAAGGTCTTTCTGTCCGTCTGTCAGCTTGTCGGCTATCGTTTGCCACATTCGTGCGCCCTGTTTAAACCGCTGGACAGAATTACCGGTAGGTGGCATTTGGCAAGTACATTTTTGCGATCCAACAACACATTGTCTTAGATGGAAATCAGGTCCCTGACTCCAGGAAAAAGGAATATTTGGTGTGAAACTCCTAGCCAAAACGTGCAGTTGCTTCCGGCTTACGAATGAGGATTATTTTTGTTGCACTAGGTGGCAGTATCGACTAGCAATACTGCATTTTACCAAATTACTCTGGTGTTTATAAATCATAAGAACAGTGTTCAGGCGTATTCAACTAGTAGAATAGACTAGGACCAGACTATGGACATACGTCATCCCATGCAGCGTATGCCCTACTGAGTTGAGTAAATGTTGATGAAACAGCCCACACAATGCCACATGCTGTTTGCACATCGGACAATCATTAGCGGAAACACCTAACGAGCAATCATTATTATCGCGCGGACGAATGGATGAGTTGCGAGCGGCGACGCGTGAGACATTACCATGGCAACATAAAGCTAACTGCAGCTGCAGTACCATTACTTGATTACGCAGTGCAGACACTAAACTGGCTCCATTACTGCCCGCTGTTCGCACTGACAACTGCTATTTACGACACTGTTCACAGAATGCATCGTCACTGTACATTGCGGCCGACGAAACAGTTCCACCAAATAACGAAGTAAGTTAGCAAGTGTTTTGATAGTGTCATTGGCTACATTTTTTACCAATTTTAACCTTCTAGGCTATCTGTGCGGCAGCCGAAAAATTGATTGGGGTACCCAAATAAGACGTAGTCGTGAAAGTAAATCATGGATGACATAAAGTACTGAGAATTCGAAAACGAAACGCTTTACGAGAAAATCTTGTAGTCACCTTCGGGTAATCGCTTTTTCCGCGACCCGAAGTCGACGCTGGCCTTCAGACACCGGCAGTACGGTCGGCCTTTTCTAGCGACAGCTGGGTTTCTTGTCTTACACTGCTGCTGGCATACGATACGACGTACTCGAACTATGGCATCATTGTACATGCACGGTACAAAATGTTCTGTTATGTGTTCTTCTGGTCAGGTCGTTCTAAGCTGTAGGTCAGTTTTTCGTGTTTACGTAAGTGAACATGTAAGCTTATATTAAGTTACGTTTCAACAACAAGATACTGTTCAAACGAACACGAAGTCTGTCCAATGCATCTCGATAGCTAACAATAAAGTCCGTATAAATTAAGTGGGTGAGCTGTGTTGGTCAGTGGTAAAAATTAAAAAGTTTAATTGCCGTCTCGAAAATAAGGGGGTCACGACCTTGACCGTGACGTCATCGGTCACGTGACCATTCGACTCGTGGTGGGCCACTTCCTATTGGTGGCCCATTGTGACCACTAGTCTATCTTGCACCGTTATGGAGATATGGCGCCTCACAAGTTGGACGGACGCGCGCACGGACGCAAGGACGGAGGCTCAAATGATTTTATACTCTGTCCAATGCTATGCAGTGCATTGGACAGACAATAATGTCTTCTTGCTGCGTTAAGTACGAGCGCTAGCAGCATCGTGCAGTTCTGCTGTACATTCGGTAGCAAAACTAAAACAAGAAATGTGAGCTAATGCTCACGAGACGCGCGAAAGCCTATAGCAGTTCGGTTCAGTAGTTTAGCTAAAAATTGGGGTGTTCGCGCTAAGTTAATATACAAATACCGAATTCTCTATCTGGATCGCATAATGATAGTTTCGTGGCACCACCTTGTGAATGATATAGACTTGTGTCGCAGCCCAAAATCACCAAAAAATCCACAAACCCCCTATTTTTGGCATTTAAGGTCATTCAAGGTCATTGAATTCGGCGCCAATCGAGAGCCAGTGTACGACTTCATATTAGTGATTAATAGTAACCTAGGCTCTATCTTGCACTGTTACTGAGATACAGCGACTTATTGGCCAAAAATCGCAAATTTTGCCCACCCCGTCTTATTTAGCGCCCCTGTTCGGGGTGACCCCCTTCGAATTTATGGAAAAGCTTTACGGTTCCTGAAACTAAAGTTTCCCAGGCAGCCGAAGGTGAAGATTTGGTGATCGTAGCTTGCACCGTTTTTGACTGATCCACCCGTGTGACAGACGGACAGACAGACGGACGGACGGACAGAACTGCGATGGCTAAGACGCGCTGAAAGCAGTAGCTGCTTTCGCGCGTAATGACGCGTCCACTTTCAGCGTCCACGCAGGCCGACAGTACCTCTGTGATTTAGCGTTACGTGCGATACGACCACAATATATACCAAGGTCCATGGAGTAAACCAGTAGGCGGCACGGTCGCAATTAGGTCGCCATTTTGACCGCCAGTCTGTTGGTTGAACTGGTGTATGGTCGTTCATCGCCAAATGGACAAATGATTTGGTCTCATACACTAGGCCTATTTGCTACATTCTGATGCATTTTGGTGTATAGCAATAATGCGTCATTTCAACCAAAATGGCTGAACAAAAAAATCAACCGATAACTTTTAGGGAATGGACGATCGTACAATATTCGTACGAGCTCGAATCGTCTTAGGCTACAGTAGGTCCACTTGCAGCCAGGGCACGTCCGGCAAAACTAAAATAAGATCGCACGCGACGAACATAAAAATTGAAACTCTGTTTCGGTTTTTATTTTTATTCTAAAATCACTCACTGTTTCATAGAATAATATGAACTAAAACTGTTTTAGCTTTTCGTTTTGTTTTTTAGTTTTATCGCAGGCTCAAACTCCACCAAGTCGATTTGTTTCCGATTTGTTGGGCAACAAAATCGTACAACAAGCTGTACAACAAACTGACTTATCGATTTGCCCTGGCTTTGTAGTAGGCCTTTGATTTGAAACGTACATCTTGACGCTGATCTGCTTTAAACTTGTGCTGTGATGTAGGCCTACAGCATGTTGTACAAAGAATCCGCAACAGACAGAGATAGGTGGAATTTATGCCTTAGCGCTGCATGGGACGCGTTCTGATGTACTCGAGCGATCAGTTGCGATATTTCACAGTCGGCCGATGTCATGCGACTGCAGCAGATAGTCCTCCAGTGCCATTGAAATGCACTGCGCCATCGGTCAGTGAACGGTAGCCGTGCACTGGTGCTGCACGTGTGCGGCGCAGACGCCATCTGCATCTGTTCCGTGGTCCACCAACGATACGTCACCGCTGCGCAAACCGCTCACAGAAAGTACTGCAATAGCCTATCTCGCACTCAATAACGGGAATTACCGGCAGATAAAATATACGCATATGTTATTGAAGAATAACAATACTATGCTTCGAACGCAGACTTCTCGTTTGCCTACTAGGATCGATCTTGTACTGAGCTCATCGCGTATTGGGTAATTTTTCTTCTTTTACGTGTACTTTTTGTACGATTTTATAAGAAATACTGACCAATATTTCAGTCGTTTCTCTAACGCTATTTAGAGGAGGTTTTCCGCAAAATCTGCAGATTTAAAAAAAAACATACAAATAACGTCAAAATTTTCCATCACAATTGTTGTACAAACGTCATTCCAAAAAAGAACACTTGAATAGTAAGCACTATAACAGAACTCATACATTCAAAACTTACTAAACCTACGTCGATATAAACCTGGGCGGCGTCAAAGGCATGCGGCGGGGGTAACAGGACACTTCGGACCTAACACATCGATCGCTACAGTCCTGACCGTTTGTTGCGATTCAATGTACGTTTTCATATATTATATCGCAAACCTATTTGAATCTGTTTCATGCTGCTATAGGTCTACAAAATGAGAGTGACTCCGCAAACAAGCCATCATTTTGTCACACAACTAGACATAAGCCTATGCACGTAACCAAGTAGTTACGTGCATAGTCAAAAAAAACCATTAAACCACTATAAAATGTCTGAGACACTAGTCTTATGGGTCCGAAGTGTCGTGTCCGGTAAGCTGCGGCGGGTCGTTGTTGACGGATATACGATGTGCGACATGCAGACTATATAGGCTACGGTCATTTAGAGGAAATAATTTTATGTCATAATGCAAATCGGCGCCGTTCTTGAGTCACTACAGAGCCGGTCATCCGAAACAAACTCATAAAAATTATGATCGTTCACATATCCGGTAGACATAGGCGTACAAGTCTGCCGATTAACCCTTTGACGTCTTCAGCGAAGAAACTGTCACCGTTTCGTCATGGTGTAGCCTATAATTCTTTTGTTATCTCGGCCCTCGCACAAATGGGGACCGTAGGTCGATGAGGCCTATGGAAATAACGATATAGCGTTTCGACTTCGACGTATCGTAAGCATATCGTATCGTGATCTCAGATTTCAATCAGCGGCCTTGCTATGAGCATAATACAAGAAATGAAGTATTTAATTAATTATTGTGCGGCCGACATGCAATGCGCAATGCAATCTTGCCCGTCCGTCTGTCCGTCCGTCCGTCTGTCGTCTGTCGTCTCTCCTGTACTGGTTCCTAATTCGAAAACAACAAAAAAGAAATTTTAGCTAATGCTCACGAGACGCGCGAAAGCCTATAGTAGTTACGGTTCAGTAGTTTAGCTGAAAATTGGGGTGTTCACGCTAAGTTAATATGCAAATACCAAATTCTCTATCTGGATCGCATACCGGCAACGATAGCCTACCGTGGCGCCACCTTGTGAATGATACAGACTTGTGTCGCAGCCCGAAATCGCCAAAAAATCCATAAAACCCTCTATTTTGGCATTCAAAGTCATTCAAGGTCACTGAATTCGGCGCCAATCGAGAGGCAGTATAGGACTTCATATTAGTGATTAATTGTAACCTAGGCCCTATCTCGCACAGTTACTGAGATACAGCGAGTTATTGGCCAAAAATCGCAAATTTTGCCCACCCCTCTCATTTAGCGCCCTCGTTCGGGGTGACCCCCTTCGAATTTATGGAAAAGCTTTACGGTTCCTGAAACTAGAGTCTTGCGGGCAGCCGACGGTAAAGATTTGGTAATTCTAGCTTGCACCGTTTTTGACTGATCCACCCATGTGTCAGACGGACGGACGGACAGACAGACGGACAGAACTGCGATGGCTAAGACGCGCTGAAAGCAGTAGCTGCTTTCGCGCGTAAAAAGAGACAGAAAAACCGAAACCGGGATACGTCTACCAGCTTCACTTAAAAAGGTCAAAGGTCAAGGTTGACAAGGTTAGCGTCGGGGTTGCGTAGTTCTGTCGACACTGGACAGACATATTTTTCTGGTCAATTAACTATTAAACTAAATAAAGAAAAAAACAAAAATGGTGAGTAAAAAATAAGAAAATGGGCCAAAAATGCTGAAGAGATTCAATGAATAAAAGCTTCTGCAGGCCAATCCAGATAGTCAGCCAGTGGCAGATCCACAAGTTTGGAAAAGGGGGTGGAAGGGTATAAGATGGGGTCTGAGAAAGGGGCTGTGCCCCTCCGCAGATTTTAAAAAAAATTTTGTGTAAAAATAGTGCTTTTTGTACCAAGTTTTCATTTCTTTTAAGATGCGTATAGTCATTAGGAAGGGGAGCGGCTGCCCCTCCCCTGAATCTGCCACTGTAGTCAGCATGGCCTCTGATTAAGAGATTACACTACCACTTGTGTGCACGGGGTTACCGTCAACGCCTGAGATGCTTGGCAGAGAACGTGCGGGCGCATATTATGCCGCACTCGGGAGCCGACATTTTTCACTTCTTTCTACTATTACACTTACGTAGTTATCAAGTAGTCGGCAAGTATATAGAGCCAGCAACGTATAATATGAACGCCAGCTGGATACCAGACGCGACCGGCAAGAAGTCGTATATACTCTCGCCGGTGGGTTAATCTCTCCGTGCGGTCGGCGTTATTGTTTGTCGCTGGGGCGAGACTGGCGAGAAGGGAAGACCGTCAGTGTCCATTAGACGGCCGGACGGGAAGTGAATTGCGGCGACGGTGACTGCGGTGCAGAGGGTTAAGCATCGATGACGTGCAGTGGCCGGAGACCGAGCACGTACTGACCACGGTTTATGCCCGGAGCGGTCCCGGCGACGGACGACCCGGCCGGTGCCCCATTATAGAATCGCGCTCACCAGAAAATTCTGCCCCGGCCGACAATTTACCGCTAAAAATCTGCCCTGCCCGGCGGCCGCCTGGGAGAGGCGAATTTTTACCGATAAATTGTCGGCTAGGGGAGACTTTTCTGGGGGGGGCGATCCTATAATGCGGAGACTTTTATGGGGCCGGCGATATTTTAATAAAGAGAAGCATATCAATTCTGTGATTATCTCTTTCCGGGCAGATTTTTCATGGATGAGACATTTAAATGTGACACCGGCCCGGCCCGGGTAGGTCGGCCTGACAGTGAGTCGGGCCCGCCGGGAGCGATCGGACCGACCACCGACCGACCGACCAGCAGCGCCGGGACTGCAGGTCCACGATCACTCGTCAACGCACTGCCGACCCACGTGATCTACGACGTCATACGCCGCCCGACGCACAGCCCTCACTCCACTGCGCTGATCTGTCTGTCGTACGGCGCACATTGTGCGACAAATCCGCAGCAGATCGATGTAGCATAAGTGGAGTCCGGGCTTATTATGCCGCGAATCTCGGCAGCAAGGAAGCAGACAGGCAGGCCACTTGCTGCTGCTGGTCTGACGCGCCGCAAACAATGGACCTCACTCAGTGAGCTTCCATTTCGTCACTAGGCCGACGTGGCAACCGCGACGATGCGAACCTCCGACCATAATGTGGCGAGACTGACACTGCTGAGTGCTGAAGCCGGCAGGAAATGCGTGTCAGATCACTGTTTACTGGACTTCGTGGTCGATGCGCCTGTCGACTAATCCGCGGTTAATCCGGGCCGTTATAACGTCAGCCCACCCACGTGGCCGGGTGCCGGTGGTCGATAGCAGCGAGTGCGCCCGTGTCTGCTACCAGCTGCTGCAGCAGGCCGCGGCACGACGACACGGGCACGGACGGACGGACGGAGAGCGAGCGGTGTGCGTGATGGATCGGTGCAATGTCGCGCCTACAAGCAGCATGTCATGCTGCCACTGTCACTGTCCACACGCAGCAACACTTCACTTCACTGACCGACACAGGATGGACACAAGGCGAGACGCCGGACACGCAGACAGGCTGACCACTCATCAACGTCCCCGGGACAGGACTGAAGTGGCCGGACTAGAGCTACAGGGTTTTTTTGTCTGTATGCCGACTGAACGATCGTGGAAAGCGCACAGCCATCGAATTTGTGACCGTCTCGATTCGCCGAAGCAGAAAAATACACGGTGCACGACAAAATACACAAAGTTTAACGAGAAGCCCAGCTGTTGCTACGGTGGACTAACCGTACCGAAAGCCAGCGTCCGACTTCCGGGCGCGGAAAAAAGCGATTTCCTAGCGTGAATACATTCTCATACACGCTATGGTAATGCTGCTATATCAAACGCTACAATTAACGCTATGATACAATACGGTAATTCAGCCCACGGGGTGATGGCTGCAGGCAGCAACTTTGCATTCAAAACTGCGGCCAAACCGCAGCAGATAAAGACATGGTTAGTTAACAGCCTCGTCAGCGCTCTATCTATCAAACGGTACCATCGCCGACGCATGGCTTAGCCACAATACACGCGTTACAGGCAGACAGATGACAGACAGACAGACACGTCGTACCCAAGGCTCCACCTAACGGTCGGCTAAAAAGCAGTAATGTTAGCAGATCGGCATAGTCTACTCTACGGAGTCCATGATCTGGCCTATACTTTACGCATCCGACGTACTGGACTCGGCTGTATGCGACTGCACAATCTGGTACGTTAGGCTATAGGCCTAGTGATCGAGACATCAATCACCTCGCCGAATGAATTTGTATTGCGCCTGTTTTTGTATGCATCGTGTATTCTGGCGGTGATAGCAGCTGGCCGGTGACCATCTTCGTTCTTCTGCAGCGTCAAATAAAATGAAGGATGGAGGATATAGAGAGGGACAACGTTCAATGCATACGCTCGCTTTACGACGTCGTTTATTTCTATTATTATTGTTGTTGTTGTTATGCGTAGAGTATACGTACGGGTCGATAATATACCGAACTGTGATTACGCACGACAGCAGTGGTCGTCGAAGTATACATTGCTGTCAGCAAACGGCGTCACATTAGAGCGCCACTGAAGTTATTTCAGGGTCGCCAACTTTTCGTTGAAAGCGTACACTGTCGTAAATTCGGTCAGGCTCAAGTGCACCCGTATCGACCGCAGACAGAGTTCTAGATATATAGCCAGTGCGAGTGCGACCCTAAAATAAGTTAAATCGACACTCACCTATCCAATTCCAAACATACAAAATGTTACAGAAACTGTTTTGCATGTAGCCCTGGCCTTATTCACGATTTACGCCATGTCGCTGAAAAAGGTAAAGGTAAAGTCCAGTATTTGCTATAGCGTTTTTACACGAGACGAACTCGTGGCCAAAAGCGCTTTGACAATCTCTGATTGGCATAAGCTAATGACATCGCAGCGCACTATGCGACCATCCATTACCCGCGTTAACGAACAACTGGACCCGCGGTTTTCAGCTAGCAGACATACCACCGCCCCAATCAGCCACACTAGGCCTTCACCCCGTAGCCCGTAAGCTACTACTGTCCCTGTCCCTCGGAGGGTAGGAAGCTGAGTTAGCCTGAGCACACAATAGGTTAGCAACTTGCTCAAGGTTGCTTGCAAATGACCGGCAGTGAGAATCGAACCGCAGCCTGAAAGTTACGAGTCGACACCAACCACTAGACCACTTGCATCTACACATACAGGCACACAGGTATGAACAATTTGTCTAGAGTTGTTACTTGGTAGCGCACCGGCTGGGAATTGAACCATGGACCTTTCGGTCTCGTATCCAACCGCCTAACCGCTGAGCCACCAAGCCAAAATTCGTCAGCTGGCAGCTAAGCCATCTCGACGGCGAATAGGTCCTATATGCGATTACACGAACAGTGATGATGATGAAACTCTGTTAATCCGACGAGATGATGACTGCGTGCGTATTAGTTCATTGATACAATCACCAACGCGCCGGGATATTATGTATACACGTTGATGCAGCCTATACGTAACATAACATGTGACTGCACGCTCATACCATGAGCGCTAAAGACAGGCAGTTTTTAAACTTCGCGTTTAAAACTTGCGAAAATTTGACGAAATGTTTGATGTTTTCAAAAAAGCAGTTTCTGAAAGTTTCAGTTAAAGTTTGACATCAATGAATAAATATATTATTCAATCACAAAGTTGCAGCGGATAATAGCACATAATAGTCCGTTTTTCATCTTTTTGGCTTACCCTATAGTTTAACGCTATAGCCGTTAGCCGCGTGTTTTTCAATCAGGACTTGACAGTGTCTACCGAAGTCGCAGTTTACAAAGCCATCTGCAACTCTATTTTGCTACATGGATCTGAAAGTTGGATTCCATATTGGCAACACATCAGGATGCTTGAAGCCTTTCACATCCGCTGCCTGCAGAGTATTCTCGGGATTCGCTGGTGGCACATGAAAACACACATAGAGACGCGCAATAGAGCCAACATTGAGTCCATTGAACATCTAGTGCTGCAGAGACGGTGTCCGGACATTTTTCCGCCCGGACATTCTTCCCCCCGGTCACGATTCCCCCTAGGACATTCTTCCCCCCGGTCATAACTCCCCCTTTCCATTGTTTCAGTCTGTAATCACGCCTGTAATCGTAGCTCTAGTAGTGATAATAG
>Ga0209367_1001752_pt1 | contig 27508 bp, 22 predicted proteins | sample WorMetLIZISLAND2_FD_187412 | JGI IMG/M metagenome (GOLD analysis project Ga0209367, IMG submission 187412) | Marine gutless worms symbiont microbial communities from Max Planck institute for Marine Microbiology, Germany - Olavius geniculatus... ...
ACCATTACACAATGTCAGAAGAACTTTGCTGACTGTGTAATGGTAAAGTTTGAATTTTTAAATTGTGATTTGTGCTGTTTTATATCTACAACCACGATGTCACCTTTACACTGTATATAAACTGAACAGTTTTTTACATAAATCACTTACATATGTCAGTTTCATAGCTTTGTGCTCTGTTTAATTTGTATTTTATTTGTATTTTAGTTTGCACTGCATGCATACCTATCGTTTTTGTTACATATGCAATAAACGTTCAGTTTTCACGCGCGAAAGCAGCCACTGTCGGCTGCCCATAAGATTCTAGTTTCAGGAACCGTAAAGCTTTTCCATAAATTCGAAGGGGGTCACCCCAAACGATGGTGCTAAATGAGAGGGAGTGGGCAAAATTTGTGATTTTTGGCCAATAAATTGCTGTATCTTAGTAATGGTGCGAGATAGGGCCTAGGTTATTATTGATCACTAATAGGAAGTCGTACACTGGCTCTTGATTGGCGCCGAATTCAATGACCTTGAACGCCAAAATAGGGAGTTTTATGGATCTTTTGGCGATTTCGGGCTGCGACACAAGTCTATATCATTCACAAGGTAGTGCCACGGAACTATAGTTATGCGATGCAGATAACGAATTTGCTATTTGTATATTAACGTAGCGTGAACAGCTAAACTACTGAACTGGAAGCGTCTCGTAAGCATTAGCTCAAATTTCTTGTTAATCTTTGCGATTATAGTAGAATGATCCGCGTATTTTGTATGTTGGTGACATTTGCATGTTGCAGATCCACTTGTCAAGTACTTGCCTGAACCAAAGTTGATTCACGATGTTCCGTTTCAGTATTCAGTGTGGGGGCTGGCTATCTTGAATGATGAGCTGTTTGTTATTACCATTTATACGTCAACTGTTTACATCTTTGACTTCAATACTCTTGAGAGGTTTGCACTCTTATTCAACCCATTTCTTGATATATATTCGGCATTTGTTATTGCCACTGCAATTTTCTGTTGCATATTTGCAACGCATGTGTTTAGTAGAAAGTTACTGCATGTATGACTCGAATCATTTTCGTTTGCCAGGATTCTGCTTGTTTGCAAGTGGTGAGTTCTGAAAATAAAATATTCTTTCATTTCAAAATGGTGCTATGAAGGCAAATGGTGTGTAATTACCGAAGAACAAATTTTACATGCAGGCTTTGGACACCTGGTCAGATAAAAGCTGGTGGATTTGTTTTTGATAAACCCACTTACAAAACCTTCTAAAAACCAACCCCTAAAACACCAAAGATTTAGTTCAGTTTCAGTTTCTTGTTCCGCTGATAATAAAATATTTTATCATGACTAAGTTACTGAAATGTTAAACTTATGAATTTGCAAATATTGTTATATTCTATGCTGTGGGGAGCAAACAGAAACTCCTTTAAATGAACCAAACACCTTTACAGCTAAGACTTTAAACAGTGAAAGCCGTAGAAATGCCAAAACCCATCAACAAAAACCACTTTAGCCTAAAAACCAAAACCTTTTAAAACCCCAGAAACCAATAAAACCTTCCAAAATCCAATAAAACCAACTAGGTTGGGCTTTAAAAACAGGTCTTTTACACACCGATTATATAAGCTTTTGAATTATGCTGTTGACAGTTAGGAGTGCTAACTGAAAGTCATTTGGTTCAGTTACTAAGCTGTCATACTAGCTATTCTTATTGTCACTAAATTTTCAAGATAATTTAGTGAAAACTTGAATAATTACAGCAGTACTACTAGTCACTTGTGACAACTAATAGTAAAGTCAAAACATCAGTTGATGATCACTTTGATAACCATGTAAGTTCAGTTGAGTGATGTCAGGAATAAAAACAGTTACCTCAGGAAATAAAACCATTTAGACGAATAATAGTTAATTAACAGGAAACTATAGGTGGATTAGCCAGCACACATTTGTAAAGATTTTGCAACATGCTGAACATCTTTGCAAATGGTTGGTATCAAAAATCTGTTACAAATAGTCAGTCTTATTTGGACTAGAATCTACAGTATGTTAAAATAGAATTAGTACTCTAAAGCTATTAATTTCATAAATTAATTAGTATTAAATTACCATTAGTACTGTATTCTGTGGTGAATTAACACACCTTCGAAGATGTATCGATGCAGGGGGCCAGATTGGACTTTGACCTTTCAGCCGTATTTCATATTTCAGCCGGTCGAGGCTATTGACGTTCAGTGCTGATGACCCAGTGACGAGCTGTCGGCAGATCGGCGATACAACGTCATGCCATCCAGGGAGGCCGAGGAAGGTTATTTTTAACCTGCCTGTAGTGACGGCTGGTTCGTCGGTGATGCTATGGTACTGGTGGCAGAAGAGTGCATCCTCTTACGCTTTGCCTGTCTGCACCGAACAGTCTTCCTGCATATTAATGAACTAAAAACAAGACGCTTATATTGGACTTTTTAGCCTTTGTTGTAATTTCCTGTTTTATCCATGGACAAAGCGCACCAAGTGCATTAGAGGTTACTTCGTAGGCCTCGTCTGCTTCGATAGTGTGCTATATAAATGTTCAATTAATAACAATATTAATGATACCATATGAAATTGAGGTTGTTTTCCCGTTTTTGTGCAGAAAGCGTTTTCTGGAGTGTTCGCAGTTGAGAAATCCGCGAGATTTGGCTGCAAGTAAGCTTCATCGCTGTCTTTACGTGATGGAAGTTGGTCGCTTTCCTAAAATGCTCTTCTGCCTTGACGCAGCAACTGGTGAAGTGCATGCCAAGTGCAACATAATTGACGATGATGAAGGTCGCAACTTGGCCGTTGTTCAGCGCACTGGCAACGTCATAGTGACCTGTGCAAAAGAGCTCGTCGAATACGATCACACTGGACTTAAGATTCGCGTGATCACATTTCCAGCTGAAGATATGGACATGCTGTGGCAGGCTGTTCCGCTTAGCGGCAGTCGGTTTGTCATATGCCAGGTACTCATTGCTTTTGTACTTTCTGTACTCTGTTGCAAAATTTACATTAACAGTCCAGTTATTAGACAACGCTGTTTTTATTTGTAACAAATAGTATTGCAGATTATACAGTCCGTTTCGTCAAATGGACAAGTTTTGTCAGGTCACCATTGTTGATAGAATGTTTTTTTTAGATCACATCATTATAACATCACTGTGCTGGAATGTTATATTGCTGCTACGAATATCACTATCATTACTGCTGTTGCTTTGGAATTTTAAAAGTTTTTCTACAGTCACTCCACATATTAGGCTAGATCCTTAAAAGGTGAAATCTTGTGAATTGCTAGAATGGTACTCATTTACATGCCAAATGCCCTTATGCAATGAATGCCCTTAAAGCATTGAGGCACTGTGTGACTACTGATGATCTGAGTAATAATTTCTGATGTCATTCCATATCTTTTGTGCATAAGACTTCCACAGTTTGCATAGTATATTTAGTTTGTGTGCTTGCATTGTATTCTTCCTGTAGTCATGTCTTGATAGTAACTGGACAATAATTGTAGTTTTCTGGCCACTGTTCTGAGTACTACCGGCATTTCTTGCAATGTGTGTTAATTTTCTTGAAGTAAACTTGAGTTTAAACAGTAACTAACATATTTTTTATTTAGGGATTTGTTGAAGTTTTACTGAACAACAGCATCTGTATATATGGGTTGTACTTTGATGATTTTTTTATAGTTCGTGCATTAATTATTTTCATTTCACCAGGGCTGGGAGAGCTCAGTGCCACACCGTGTCTTCATCTTCGATGCAGAAAGCAGCCAGGTTGTGTCCAGTTACGGCAGCAGACTTCGAGGCAAAGGCCCGAATGAGATGTACAACCCGGTGCATGCTTCGGTGGACTTGGCCGGCTGTGTGATAGCTGCAGACAGTGCAAACAACAGGGTCTGCTTGTTCAGTCCCAATCAACTGGTGCTACTCCGAGAGCTTGTCTCTGAACAGGGCACCGATTACAAGCTGAGGCAGCCATATCGGGCATTGATTGAGCCAACATCTGGTCGCCTTTATGTCGGCTCAAACGACGGACATATTCATGTCTTCAGCATAATGCATAAACGTCAGCACTAAACAGTAATGCTTGCTCGCAAACTCTATGCACTGCAAGTGTTTATTATGTTGTTTATAATTTCGTACAATTGTATCTAGCTAACCATCTTCTTTGGCGAGTGTTATGTTTAACTGTCATGTGATCTGCAGCGAATGGTTTTGATTTGCCAGCAGCAGCTACAGCTTGTTCACAAAATCTGTGGGTTTGAGCTGTCTTAATTGCATCAAGAGGTTAATGACTCTGTTATCATAGTCACGACTTATACGCTGTAGTCCATGAAAGAAGCGTCACCAAACTTCTTGATATCATATGCAAGGTCTCTGGTTCATATCACCAAGTCTATGGATGAGTGCATACAAAACGTGCTAATTTACAACATGCATGTTTTACAAGGTAGTGTATCAACACGTTCACGAGAAAATCTGGACACAAGTTTGGTGGCATATTCTTATGGACCATGATGTAATATGCAAATTGCAGATCTATGTTAGTAAAAACAGTCCGTTGCATTGCATCTGATAAACAAAAAAAACTGCTGCTGCAAACACTAGAGAATAACAGTGTACTTTGTAGTGATTTGGTCCACTTTCATATTAATTGCATACTTCCTTACTCATTTATACCATTTTTATACGTTTTGTCTATGGCAAACTATTCTGTGTGATAGACCCAACAGAGCAGCTGAATTGAATCCATTGTGTCTACCAGGTGCAGCGCTAATATCGCCCGAGGTTTCAGATCTCTGATCGCTTGTTATTGACATGTTAATACTGTTCCACATGTTCAGTTTGGTTTGCTAGTATGTGATAAGATTTTGTTAATTACTATCACTTTCATCACCATCACTTTTTCGTGCAACGACGTTACATATCTGTGATGCCAAGTGTTGGTTTTGTTTTGCAACACGTATATATGGAAGTGACTTCAGGTTGTTGTTTTACTGACTGAGAACTTGAAAATGTAGCAATTGAAAACTTTACACAGTGGATAATGAAACAGAAATACAACCATGTCTTTGAATAGTCATAGGACTTAATAAGTTGACAAATTCGTCAAAATACAACCTTTTTATTCATTGTTATTGTTGACGTTTTGGCAACCGCTGCTGCCTTCTTCGAAATGACTGTCCACCAGGTGTCGCTGTAGCGGACAGTAAGTAATCATAGATGTGTGGAAGTTGGTAGGACCCCTCATCTCAGTTCATTGACTTGTCTTGTTCTTTCCTGATGTGTATCACTTCCCTGATCCATTGGTCCATCCTGTTGCTTTCTCTGTCGATCACCTTGGCATGGTCCCAGTCTATGACATGGTTCAAAGAGATGGCGTAGTCTGTGACTGCTGACTTGTTTTGCTTGTTGCTGCGGATTTACTGGGGCTTTGTGTGTAAGTATAAGTTACACAACGTCACATTGTGTAACTTCCTGTCGATGTTCCTGTAGCCATACCCCAAAAGCTCTACCTGTTTCTCCAATGTAAGTTTTGTTGCAGTTCTTGCACGGTATTTTATATACACATTCACAGACATCTTGATGTCATTGCCTGTCCTTTGGATGTACAAGTAGACTTCTTAGTGTCTGGAATGGTTTCACGGCTGATGAAATACCATGTCGTCTGTAGGCTCAGGTATCGGCTTCCGACAGGCCAAGTACATCTCTTACTTCTGTCAAAATAGCGGATTCTGCGATACAGTTTTCTGACACTATCAAGATTCTCAAGGTTACACTTGATTCTAATCTCACCTTGGGACCTCACATTAAGGCAATATCCAAGTCCTGTTTTTACCACATACGTTCCTTTAGACAAATTCGTCCATCGATGGATTGTTCTATGGCCATAGCTGTTGCTTCTGCTTTGGTGTTGGCAAGACTTGATTATGCGAATTCGATCCGTTTCGGGTGTCCACAGAAGCACATATCTCGCCTTCAGCGAGTACAGCATGCACTTGCCAGAGTCGTAATGCAGCAGGCCTATTGTTCTTCTTCATCGACTGAACTTCTCAAAACAGCTCCACTGGCTACCTATTGAATGGCGAATAAGATCTAAACTCACCACCCCAACTTAAAATTAAGACACTGCACACTGGCCATCCACCTTACCTTACTGATCTTCTGCAGTGTCATAAATCCACGCGCTCTTCTACCAGTCAGTTACTTGCAATTCCACGGCATAACTTATCTTTTGGTTCTCGTTCTTTTCATGTTTCTGCACCGAAAATTTGGAACTCCTTAACTCCTCAAATTTGTTAATGTCAAACCTTGGCTACCTTCAGACGTCACTTAAAGACCGACTACTTTCAGTCAGCCTTTTCTGCCACCTAGCGTCCATCATCCTATGCGCCCTGATTCTTTCCGAGTCTTTGGCACTTTATAAATCATTTACTTACTTACTTACATACAGTATAACCACTGTCGTCCTGTTTTCCTCTGTCAGCTGCATGAACCGCACCAAGGTGATCAACACAGAAAGCAACAGAATGGACCGATGGATCAGGGAAGCGATACACATCAGAAAAGAACGAGTCAATGAACCGAGACGAGGGGTCCTACCAACTCACACATCTATGATTACTTACTGTCCATCACAGCGACACCTGGTGGACAGTGGTTCCGACGAAGGCAGCAGCGATTGCTGAAACGTCAACAATAACAATGAATACGAAGGTTGTATTTTGATGAATTTGTTGACTTTTTAAGAAATGCTACCAGCTTGCAAAGGTAATTGTAATGTTTTACTGCAATAAGTGCACTGATAAACATACACTGCTGTTGTAACGTACAATGTGCAAGACAGAAATAATGGAGAAATACAAGAATCAATACTTTAAACATATGAGACAGTTACAAGGGCATAGACTCAACAATAATTGACTGACGAATAAAAGCACTAGCCCAATGCTTATTCACAACAATCATACATACAATGCAGATTGCAGAGCCATATCTATGACAGTGGTAAGAGTTTTTACTTAAAGGTATGCCAAAATTGCTACAATATAATTCCAACAAATGGTTATGTCAGCAGATTTAAGTGGAAGCCAAACTACAAACGACACGATGACAAGATGACAATACACTGCATTAATACAAGGCACATTGGTACAACATTCAGTATTTCAGGTAATTGATGATTACACCTAATTCGAGCATGTGATGAGCAAAACCACATTCATAGTAGCAAGCATTAGTCGAATTTTCGATCATAACATACCAACATAACATCACAGTATGGATGCTTATTTCAGGGTCTTGAACATGATGCACGCAGCTCTCGAAGACATTATCTGTGGCCTGCAAAATCGACTATTAAACTTGGATTAGCAAAATTTACCTGTAAATGCTATCATACTGAGCAGCCAAGAATGTAAGTAATCAAAGTAGCTAGGCTAGTTGGTAACCTTGTTGGTTTCATCAATGAAATTAAGCAACTTAAGGCCCAGGTCGATGGGTGTCCATTGGCAAACGAGTAAATTAAACCATCTGGGTATCACTCAGGCCAACTTAGCCTGGCTTTCCCTACATGGACAGGTGCAATGAGTACCATCAAAAGCTGGATAAAAACAGGCACACTATCCGCATATCTGTGGTTTTGAGTGTAAGCTGCTCTTGGCTGAGGGCTAAACAAAATGGGAGACCTGTGCCACCCCACCATATAGGCTGGCTTGGGAAGGAGTACGTTTTTACAATACCATCCCTCCACATGTGATTTAACTAGAACTACACTGTAATGCACTAATATAAATCACAATTACTGCAAGAGATCAGCAAATTGTTCTATAGACAGAGCCATATTATAACAACCAACACAATCACTTGAAATACACTGTGTCTCAAAAAACTGTCACACTTTGTCACTGTCCATATCTTCACCAAATATTAACTGATTTTCAGAATTTTTTCACTGGCACTTTTTGTGGACAATTAGCAACAAAGTGGTTATTAAATATCTCACCACATCTTAACTGTGTTGCTACACTACTTTGTGAAATACATATATTCAAAAATCACCATAATCAGAATAAATACATCACAAAAACTTATCCTTAAAAAATTTTTTTTACTAATTTGCGTACTGAACTCAAATTATGTTTAGTTTTCGATACACGGCTGGCGTTTGTAAACAAAAACAAACGATGTTGTTGTGAATAATTGTTTTTAATGTGGTGACAAAATATCTGCATTGTAACATGGCATTCAGCAACAAAGACAAAGCATTCATTAAAAATTTATACCAGTTCAAAAAATACGGTTTGCAGAGCATACTGACAAAAATTTTCGAAGACAAACTGCAAAAAAGGATTGGGCACTTTACTAAAAGATTTGGGAAATGTGAAGCACCGACCAAAAGCATGAGGCTGCAGACTGAAACACGTGCATAACTGAAGAGAATGGAACCACTATAGATGAACTGCTAGGCCTACTAAGCCAGAAAAACCAGAAACAAATGTATCTGTCAACACACTGTAGCATCGTACATATCATTCACTGTGATTTTAGTTTGAAGTGTCTTGTTCATTTACCAGTGTGTTGTCTATTGTCAGTCTTCTACATTTATATTTTACAAGGCAGTGTAGCAACATAGTCAAAGTTTGGTGCGATATTCAATAATCTTTATTGCCAATTGTCCAGAGAGTGCCATAGTGAAAAAATTTTGAAAATCAGTTAATATTTCGTGAAGATATAGAAATAACAAAGTGCAACATTTTTTGAGACACAGTGTAGATATGATGCTGTTTAGCATACAGTACGATGCTTTACTAATACTACAGGAAAACCAGAATGACACCGATATGGACAACAGCAACAAGAAACTTCAGCCACAGAACATTACTTCTTACACGTAAATCAACAGACAGTGGGCAACTTCACTTTAAGACTTAAGATTTTCGCTGAGCCTAAACTTCAGACTAAGCAAGCGTAACTGGTTGATTTATTTCCTGTTAGGTTTGCCTGTTTTTTTAATCGTTTTGGTCTAAGTCAGTAGACTTGGACCAAAGTTTAGTTGAACTGTGGTGTAAGTACAGACTTTAGCGTTCAGCTTTAGCATAAGGCTCAGCGAAAGTCTCAGCAAAAGTCTAAGTCAAAAAGTGAAGTCGCCCAATGTATCTTCAACCTGAATAAGTTTGTGAACCCACATTCATAAACTACATACCTTATTTCATGCTGCAAAATGCAGCTAAAAGCTGCTATATCTGAAGTTGCAATATAAGCCTGCAGTGTGAGGCATTCTCTGATTCAAGCTGCATTCACATAGACACGAGTACGAGTACGTGTCCGGGTTTCGGTTTCGGCTCGTAGAAGCTTCACTCGTATGAATGGAACATTCACGGTGACTTTTACAAGCACATAACTCTACAAGTGTCAGCCATATTGAATGAAATCGAATCGAGGAAATGCTTCACAAACAGACAACAATATTTCATCACATCGCTAATAATTTTACCACCTGTGCACCTCTAACGACGAATAATTTTACAATGATGTCACTTCTGACATCAAATATGTGCCACAGCTTTTGTACATTATATTATTGTTATTAACGGATAATTTACTTCGCACGGGTTGGATAAAAACATGACTGGCACAGAAACTACTCGTACAAGTGAAATTTACAGAAAACCCGTACTTGTACATCAGTGAACAGCCGCCATTGAAATACACGCAAACTCGTGTTAGCCGGAACTCGTATACGGGGTACTCATACAGTGCCGGACTCGTACTCGTGTTTATGTAAACACAACCTCAGTGTGTGAATTAACACAGATGTCCAAGTACATTCAACACAATACTATTACTAAATGTAAATGTATAAATGTGTTACATCATAACCACTTTCAGCCATCAAAATCTAACAGCATGAACGGCAGTTATAAATTTGTTTTCTCAAAAGATTTTATTTATTTATTTACTACTAAATTTTCTGCCCAGATGATCGCGTTGCACAGCATAAGATAAGTGGGTACATCATTCAATGTTATATTACAAATTCGACATGAAAGGTAACTAGTTAACGACAGAAACATATTTGCAAGACAGTAAAATCCTGGAACAACTTCAGTGCAAGACTAGATGTACAAATGCATGCAATGCAAGAAACAGTCAGTCTCTTGCAGCAGTCAACAGTAACAACCACAACAATATGTAAATCAACGGAAAAAATGCAGCAAACAAAGTGTACCATAGTACAGATAAAAATTACCACAAATTCGCAAACACGACATTAGTCACCTGTGGATTAGGGAAAGAGAGATCACGTTTTATCAAAATTCATGTAATTAGTGATACCATACTCAAATCTCCTTCCATGCATAACTACGAACACGCAAGTATATTATTTATTGAATAAAAAGAAAAAATTATAGTGTCAATCATAAAGAGACACGAACAAATACACTGCTAACTTGCTAATCATCGGAAATCATTATGTGCAAAATAATCTGCAAGTGAGGAACAAATACTTTACAAATTAAGCGGTTGTGCAATCTGCCTACTTCTACTTTCGCAAAGGACAATAAGAACAAATTCAACACAGACAAAGTGCTCTTTAAATTAAAGTGCAACCACCACACACAATAACTACAATGTACATGGCACTACAGTGCATCATTGAAAAAGAGATGTACACGGTAGGTCAAAGAAGTGGGGCCACTGTTTTACGGTTGGTAAATTATGAAGTGTTGATCTGATGGCACCAAATGTGGCACAAATCAAAATCAAATTTCATTCCTGATCTCACATGCAATTCATTTAAATCAATTGGAACATAAAGGCAGACAAGCCACAGTAATGTCAGTTTAAACAAAGCATTATTTTTCTATTTTGCAGCTTTTATCATCTTTTTTATCCATTATTCAGCAGTTATACAAATATTCACACAGCACAGTAATCATACAATTTTGGGGCGACACAGTCTAGTAACTAGTTTTTAATAATCTACGATGGATCAAATAAAATATAAACAAAAAGAGTGCAACAGAGATACATCAACAATGTGAAATCAAGGGGTCATCTTAACAGTTTAAAGACAACAGTGACATACAGCTGTTTATGGTGAATACATTAACAATTGGCTACGATTTTAATTCTAACAAAACTCTGCTTCAGAATAGCTGACATTTTCATAGTGCAGCCAGTGAAGCAACACGCTCACGCATACAATGAAATGAATTACAAAACGATTTTTAGGTTGTTCGACTAAAAATGCTCTAACTGCATAACACAAACTAAAATGGCTGCAGCTCAACCCAACCAGAAGCCTGAAGCAAAACAATCAACAAACCACAGCATCACGACAAACTATTGTACAGCGGACTGGACAAACGTTGACTGGACAGTGTAAGACACATCTACATTGTAAATTAAAACACGAAAAACGACATTATTACAGTATGAAGAAAACAAAATAACGATGGTGGATTACCGAGTAAAATGCAGATAAACAACAAACAACCAAAATATTAACTCCGATATGGTTAACAAACCAACTGTTGATGACACAGTGATGATGATGATGTCTAACGTCTTAATGTAAAATACAGCATTTAGTGCCCACTGATGACGAGTAATGCTTGCTTGTGTGAAGGTCTCTTCAAACAAGTTCAACTTTAGAGGACTTTGCCTAACCTGCAGCAATTCCATAATTGGGTGGTTAAAAATCGAAGCAGTGTCGAGATTCTTGGGCCTACATCCACTGTGATCTTGACCTTTAACGTTAATAGCTCAAAAGCTGAGCAGTTCACCATGGCAAGAATATGGTGAAAATCTACCAAGGCACACTGTAGATATTGCCAAAAAACATCCATTGACAGACACATGCACAGATATATAAACAAACAATGCGAAAACACAATGCTTCTGGTTCCGCCTTTAAGCAGAGGCATAAAAATGGTCTGCAAAAAAACGGAGACTGAAGTAGCACACGCCACTTTTGATTAAAAAGCAATTATCCAATTACGAATGCAATGTGGACTAGCGCAAAATACAACAAAATACAGCATCGCTTCATTCATCTATCAACTACAATTCAGTTACTATTATTCCGCAAATGTGATAAAACGCTAAACCACTGCATGCAGAACGACAAATCATCTATTTGCAACAGAAATTGAGGTTCGAAAAACAACACTGATGTAATCACGCCATGACAATTACTCACTATGAAATAGACAAGTTAAATATAAAGCATCGAAACATTACCCGTCACTGAAACACTCCATAGATACAATGGTGTTTGATTGAACGGGCATGACATGCATGTGTCTGTAATGTTATAAAGCCGATATGTAGCGCTGCAAAGCTGTGACCAAACTCATTATACGCTTAACTTCATGGCAATGAAAACCTCACTGTGAAATTCTTCTAACATGTTAAAGCATGTTAACAATGGTATGGAACAAAACTGGATCAGTACTGAGCAAGAACTGTATTAATCTCTTCTCCAGCAGAAATGGCATATGTTTCCAAAAATTCACAAAACTGGCCAAACTAAGTAACTCAGTGACAGTATCGGCAAATCACTGCTTCACGCTGACTCGGAGAGAACAGAATCTTTGCTGTACGGATCATCTGCCACGTCCTCGTCTCCTTCGATAGCTGACATGTTGACAGTCTTCAGGTACGATGCGTACCTCTCGGTCTGTGACATTGCGGAACTGTTTGTTGACTCAGCATTCAGCGACGCAAACTGATCGGTGATATCTATCGACTCTGCCAAAGGCACATCTAAACTGTCCGCCGGCTGCTGCATGTAGTCGGACTTCTCGCTGTGAATTTCAGCAAGGACGCTGATATGCGTAGACGCATGACTGTTTTCCGCAGGTATAAACCTCGTATCAGTATCACCATCATCAACTCCACAGGGAGCTTCAGAGGCGCCCAGTGCTCCTAGCTCTGCTGCTAATGACATCTCGTTCACTGGAGACTTTGTGTCATCAGCCAGCGGACGGATGTGGTTGGACGATGTGTTCACTTCGAGGAAATCCGACTCAAAGACGACCGGTCGAGCGGAGTTGGCACCCGGTGTTCCCAGGTCGATATCGACAACATCTACCACTGTCTGGCCATGAGCTGGACTGTTTCCGCTGATATCTTCAGCACTGGGCAGCACCTGGCGTGGCATCAGCTGGTTCCACTTCTGATCGAACGATGTCGTGTCAGGATCACCACGTGAGGCAGAGTGCAGGTGAAGAAGCATTATGCGGAGCTCACGCAGTGATGCACGGTTCCCTGGAGAAGCCTGCCAGCACATCTGCATTAGCTGGTATCTACACATATATACATGTAGATCACAGTAATCACACAGCAACACTAACAAAGGTAAAGGTAAAGGTAGGTGTATAGCTCTTAAGGAGCAAACTCCTCACAGAGCTACGAAGTGTCACTTGTCATATGGGATCACACAGTGTTACCTGCCACCCAACAGAGGTGAACGCACCCTGCCTTAACCCCAGCCAGATAGACCGGTATTCGATTTACCTACCCCAGAGGGATGGAAGGCTGAGTTGACCTAGGCAGCTGGTTACATACCGAGATGTTTTACCTGCCCACAGGCTGTCACCCATCGCAGTACTAACCAGTCCCGGCATACAGTAACTTCGTTCATCGGATCAAAAGCGCTACCACTACACCACGCCACCAACCCACCACCCCCTCTCATTTAGCGACCTCGTTCGGGGTGACCCCCTTCGAATTTACAAAAAAGCTTTACAGTTCCTGAAACTAGAGTCTTCCAGGCAGCCGATGGTGAAAATTTGGAAATCCTATCTTGGACCGTTTTTGCCTGATCCACCCGTGTGACAGACAGACAGAAAGACGGACAGAATTGCGATGGCTAAAACGCGCTGAAAGCATAGCTGCTTTCGCGCGTAAAAACCATCACTTAGGTATAAGGGTAGGCATGGCAGTATAACAGTGGATCATTGGACCTGCGCTACTTGCTTATGAACTCTCAAAGGCATGACAACTGTACACTTGTTGTTGCAAACCCACATACCAAGGAAAAAAGTAAAACAAACTTTTGTGCACTCTTTAAGGAGTGGCAAGAGAATAACATGTACAAACAAAGACCTGAACAACATCACAAAACCACTCACAGGCGGTCTATGTTGGCAACCGGGAGAACAGGTTCCAACAGGCGTACGGATCCATCCTTGATGACCTGTTGTAAGACGTCTTCACTTGACAGACCACCATAAGGAACATCACCGCACGTAAATACTTCCCACAATGCAATGCCAAATGACCTGCATTCAACAGATTTAATCACTGACTGTATGGGGTGATGTGCAATTGCTAGCTATGAAATTAGATAGTATAAAAACATGAAAATGGCTGAGCTCTAACAAAAAAAAACACAAAATACAACAAAGTACTCATTAAACAGATAATAAAGGCAACATTCGCCATATTTAAAAGCGATTAAAAGCTAATAAAACATAAGTCAGTAGTACTAACAACTACCAACTACCAAACACGAAAGTACACTGTTCACAGTCACACATCTGCAAAAAAATTAGAGCAATGAAATATGTACCAGAAAACTTGGTTGTTGTAGATTAGAATTTAGAAAAAAACTACTAACCAGAGGTTAGATTCCTTTGTGATCTGTTTCAGAGTGACAGACGATGCATCGTGAGTCAACTCAACACACTCGGGAGCCAGCCAGCGAATTGGAATAGCATTGCTACTTGCATCATACATATAGTCATCCTAACAACATGCCAAGTGCTGCAAAGTTACAATCATAACTAGAAAGCAGTCACAGCAGGCCCACCTCCGCCAAGGCCATGTTGTTTGCCAGGTGGCAGCACCATATTCGGTTTAGCAGCGGTTTCCCTTATGCCCCATTGAAAGCAATGGTAACGAAAATTTCAAAGTGATACAGAATCCAGGATTCCTTCCGGATCACCCCCAAAATTGAATCACCACGTAGTTTTTGCCACTCCCGACATTCCCTGAAAATTTCAGAAAGATCCATCCATAACTTTTTGAGTTATCTTGGTAACACACAGACAGAAAAACAAACAAACAAACAAAATCTGACAAAAACAAAACCTCCTTGGCGGAGGTAACTAGAAGGCGCTTGTAAGAGTGCATATCTCCACCAAGTGAAGTAATTTAAACATTACAACAACAACTACTACTACTAATACTACTACTACCCCTACAACTACAGCTAATAAGGTGTGCAGACATCAGGACGTCTTGCAGGTCCTGATGTCTGCTTGTGTATGACATGTGATGATGATGAGTCATCATGTACACACACAGACGGACAGAACGACTAATCTCTTAATCTCCTACATTCACCTTGGCGGAGATAATGACAAATGCAATCTTGCTGGCATTTAAACATTTTCTTGATGAAGCAAGACACTCTCTAGTGAGATTGGAGCTCTGCATGTTATAAATTTACAAAATCTAAACTTCATGATGATATTTATTTATTTGCTGAACGCACATGTTTATCCGAACAAAACCTTACTGGGTTTAAATGCAGCCCTGCAAATACTTCTTCTATAAATGCATTAAAAAGTCATGAATCACTTTCTAAGTAATACTGGTGACAGAAAAAACCAATCAACAAAAAATGGGGCAAAAACATAAGCATTACTAGAAATAATTTTAAAATGAAATAGAATTTCACATGCGACCTCTTACTTTGAAGAGTTCTTCAGCAAGTCCATAATCACCAACTTTTATTGTCATATCAGCACTAACGAGACAGTTTCTAATTGCAAAATCTCTGTCAGCAAAACACAAAACACAACAAGATACTTTTAGAAACTGTCTGCATATCAAATAACTTTGAAAGCTAGCAGAGAAATTAACAACACATTACCAACTGATTATGTGCAAAGTTTGGTATGTGAAGTTTACCAGAATCTTGGCAAAGTGAGTGAGTGAGTAGGGTTTTACGTCCCGCCCGACACAGTATACCGGTAGGTCATTTCGGGGACAGGTTCTTGTCAAAAGTGAGCTCAGAAACGTATCAATTATCGCCTCAGTTAATGGCATGACAGACTGAAAGAGATAATGCAAAAACATGCTGTCATATAACGTTGATGACAAACCGATGAACGAAGCTGTTCTGATGCAGAGCTTGAAGTCCGGCCGCCATGTCACAGCCGAAGTTCAACAGCAATCCCTGACTGTCCAACCACTCCACGCTCGACTGCTGGCTGTGTAAATACGTCTTCAGATCACCCTACACTCACAGTAACACACAAACACAAGCCTTGCCCTTTATTCATCCCACATCCATGTGGACACATTGGGCCATCCTCAGACACCACACAAGGTAAAGGTAAAAGGTAAAGGTCGTCAATTTGTATAGTGCATCGTTGCAAACACGCCTCTAATGCGCTTTCGTCACTAACCAGAGCCACCGTGTGCAGCCTGCAGACACAAGCTGGTGAAGCGGCCGGCTAGGCAACCCCAGTCAGCTGTACCAAGGTCCCCACCTTCCGTAACCCATGTAAATGAGTTACTACTCATTTTACCATCCCACGGAGGGTAGAAGGCTGAGTCGACCTCTTGACACAAGTCTGTCAAGCGCTGCCATCTCTGCTTCCTCTCAGGTGAGACCCGTCTTTTGTTGAGGTCATTGATGACTGCACTCCTTCAGTTATTTGTGGCCAACCCGGTACTTTCCAGTATTATGGTACCTCCCAGTACATACCACCTTCAGTTGACGTTATCCACTTAATATAACACACGAGACTGTCATAGTATTTACTGTCAGCCAGTCTCGTTTCTTGAGTGCGTGTCATCAGCATAACTTTCAGCTGCATCAAGTTGAGTCTTCTGTCTGTTTGGAGTAGACATGTCAAATATAGAACAATCACTTTCAGATAGACTGCATGGTAGCTTATCAGTGCTATGATCATGATAGCTGCCAACAGCCAAAAAAACTAAATTGCAGCTGACATCGCGTGGTGACATAACAGACAAAATTAGTCTAAGTTGATTGTTTTACTTAGTACTTGCTCACTTAATTAAAACTCATACTTACTACACTGTGTTTGGAAAAAAGTAACCCCCTCGACATCATACAATAGAATGTCAAATCTGAACGAATCTTGATAAAATTTTGTACACTTAATCCCCAATAAACTGCTAAAGTGATCATAAAATTTCGTAGAAAAATATTATTTCTTAGTGAAGTTACTAACTGATGCTGAATATCAATAACAAAATATCTCCGTTACATAACTTCAAAGTCAAAACAAGACAGAGCAAGGCCAAACTCTACATTACAAACAGTCAAAAGAGTTCTGCTTACTAATGAGCACAGTTCAAGGATTGTTAGATACGGTGCTGTTTCAATGCACTGTCCAAACAGCTTCAGAACATTGGGACTATCAACCAGCCTACAGACAGACAAAGACAGATACTGTCTACACGATACAAAAAGCAATGAAGTACTTTCCGCTCAAAAACACATTGCAGACAAATTCACAAATCCCTTCTATTAGTAAAAATCAGTAATCATACTGATCAACAATACAATAAAAATAGTCCCATCTACAAGGGATGGGACTACAGAGCCAAAATACATCTCCTGTAAACTGATATTACCGAGACAGTAAGTGTGTAGGGTTTAACGTCCCACCCGACACAGTATAGGTCATTTCAAAGATGGCCTTTCCAGGCAAAATGCACATACATACACAGAATAATGAAACAGTAAGTTTAACCTATACAGTAAACCCTAATATGAAACAATAATAATATACTAATACTACACTGCCATGTTAAGTAAAGTGGATACGATCAATGACCTGTAAGAAGAGCCTTCCTGAAGAAAAATGAACTGATCATGCTGATCGGTGTCCTCTCGGAGCATCTGAATCACCACTCTGGTCTTTTTGTAGCCCGGCAGTATGCCACTGCCTTCGCCCTGCAGCACCTAAGAATACACAAAACCAAACAGCACTCAACGTCAAATGTAGATTTATAGTGCATTACTGTAAAAACCTCTAATGCGCTGGACACACTAATACTGCGAGAACAAGAACGTCTTCAGCGACAGTCTGAAGGTGTCTGCAGAACACTCTGGATCTCGAAGATCATTGAGCAGTAAGTTCCAGACACTTAATGTATCACTGGAAACTTGCTCAGATAACACTCTGTATGTACTGTGATTCTCTCATATGCAGCTGTCACAGTAAATGACAAAACTAAATAACAAATATGTGGAGCATTTGCCGGTGCCAAAATCTAATCCAGCTATAAATCACCCAAATTTGGTTACAAAACTAGCCAAATTTAACAATATACGTAACATTTTAAAACAGCTGCACAGTTTTTGCTTATCTGCTTGCAATTATGCAACAACGCAAAGTCCCAAACTAACAACTATTGTATGTCAAAATTAGCACATGCAGCTAAAAATCACCGTAATTAATAAAACTCCAATGTGTAAATAAGCAATGTGATATAGTTAGGGCTATGCTGGCAAATAGAAAATCAATGAAAATCAATTCAAATGAAACTGACAAAAATTTTGAGAAAATGTACAAACCAAATCATGCAACCTATTCTAAGTGAAATGTATTTACTACGAATCAGTGCTTGACACCGTTGGTTGGGCAAAGTAAGACATCTGTCACATAAAAGTTACTGCATTGGCAATTCCAAAGTTTCACTTTCTGGCTATGCAACAAAACCTGAATCGACTCTAGAAAAATGGCAAATTAAAATATAAGAACAAAATATGTAAACACATATGAATATATAATATGCCAACCTTCCCAAACCAGCCACTTCCGAGTTCACGAATGTACTGCAGCTGACTACGAGGAAACTGCTGCCGTGCATTCACTGCAGCAAGCAAACAAACACATTCCGCTATAAAAAAACTAATTAATTACTGGCAAGTGTGCAATTATAAATTTATACCTTCAATAGTAACGACTGCTCAAAACAGTAACATTAACCAAAGCTATTATTGATACATCAAACACCGAAATAGGTACGCCAATTGCTGTCTATTCCACTTGTCCTCTACTCCCATTCATTTTCAACTTTCTTTTACTGTTTATTTTACAGTTCAGTTTGCTATGGCAATGCTGGTTTCATGTCAGAAAGGAACACATCCTGTGTTCCAAACGTTCATTTCTCATGAACTGGCACACTGGGGAGCAACATACAAAACAAACTGGCTGGATAATCCAAATTCAAAGGCAGAATGACTACTACTTATACAGAAACAAAAAAATTACACAAAAAAACTTATAAATTCAGTTCTAAAAAATTTGTATTCACAGAAAGTATATCAGCATGTGGCATAGTGACGGTGTCATCCAAGTCTAGCTTACTGCTAAGAGAAAAATAAATATCACATAAAACAGCATAATAATACATTACCTTGTTGAATTCCACCTACAATGTAATATATTTCAGTATGTTAGCACGTGAAACTAACCATGCATTATGCACATTTCAAAAACTAATTATTACTAAAGAAAAATTAGCACATGCAGCTAAAAATCACCGTAATTAATAAAACTGTAATGTGTAAATAAGCAATGTGATATAGTCAGGGCTATGCTGGCAAATAGAAAATCAATTCAAACGAAACTGACAAAAATTTTGAGAAAATGTACAAACCAAACCATGCAACCTATTCTAAGTGAAATGTATTTATTATGAATCTTAGTAGACAAGAGGGGTACGTGACATTTGAGCACTGCCATTTGGGTGCCACCATTTGGGCACTGAAACTATCGGGCGTTAGGACGTTTGGGTGCCGCCGTTTGGGCGCCAGATGTTTGGGCACCGTGCTTTGTGTCTGGCACATTATTGAAATTACCATACTTTGCATATCATTCGAGTTAAAATTGGCAGTTAGCAAAATAAGTAAGTTGGTACATCTGATTTTTATTGGCTCTGCAATAATAACTTCCTACAGGAATTAGCAGTCATCGCTGCCATCATCCGTTGTCGTTCTTCATCGTGTGACGTCATTGTACGTCCGTCGTCGTCATGCATCGCCACATTTCGCATCGTGCATCGCTTCTTTGTCGATGTCGAGTTTCTTCGTCGTATGTTGAAGCATGTCGTCATACGTCGTCGTGCGTTGCCATCAACATACGTCATTGTCTCACGTCATCGACGTGCGACATCATCCTACATCGTCTTTGAGCATCGTTGTCACACGTTGCGTCCTCATCTTACGTCGACGTCTCTCTTTGTCATCTGTTGTTGCGTGTTGTTGTCGTCGTATGTCGTCATTATGCATTGTCGTCATCAAGTGCCAAAACAGACCATTGTTTTCTGAGTAAATGCTGGGGTGAATTTTGCATAATTTGCACAAAAATTAAAAATGTGTTATACGCTGGTCACTATCATGCGTAATTATTTTCAAAGCCCATCAACGGCAGCGTCATGTCCCAAGTGCCCAAATGTCCTGGTGACAAACGGGGAGCGCCCAAATGTCCTGCTGCAAGATAAGATATATAACATTATGTACCAGTATGTCATACAACTGACTGGCATGGCAACTGGCAAACTTGTACAAAAAGATTGTATTGTATTAACAACAGAAAAAAACTATTGCTAAAATAGTGTTAACATAAAACAAATCAAAAGCAAAATGGCAAAACATTGTATCTACTGTTAACTATGGCTCTTAAAAATGACAAAGTTCTTTAAAGTGCTACTTCAATATGGTATTTATTTTATAATTACACAATAAAATAACAAATCTGGACGTTATTTATTAGCAACTTTACAAGAACATTAAAAACACTATGGGCAAAGTGTGTAAAAATGCATTGCATAGAAAGTTGTCTTCAATTTCCATGTAATGTCATTGACATGAAATAGGATGTTTTGCCACTCACTCTACCCTCGAAATGCTTCATTTCAAACAGATGCAACAATCAACATGCAAAAGAAATGACGAGTACTAACTGAGCAGACGTTCGAGCTTGCCCTGTTCATACGCCACATCACACCACTGACTGAGCTCCGCATCCACGCCGTCAGCATCACCTGCGCTCTCCGCTTGACTCACAACTGATAACTTGGGCCGCAGCCGAGCCGCGTTCATCGTAGCATTGGCCTGCTGCTGCTGCTGCTGACGCAACTGAGCAGCCTTTGCAGCCACGTCAGGTAGCGGCTCAAAGTAGACAGGAGCAGCATTATCAGTGGTGGCTGTCTCAACAGGTGGATACATTGGAAAGTTAACGACTGGAGGCCGACCGATGGTCACATCATTGAAGAAAACGTCTGGATTGTCAGATGTTCGCTATATAGCAAACATTCAGAATAGCATTAAATACACACTCAAATGCCTACTGTACATAGCACACATAGGCCTATAATGTATTATTACAACGTGTCTACAATCACAGCACTGTTTATGTTTACCTATACCCAACTTTTTAAATCTTCTGCTGTTTATATTTATTTCTGTATCTCAGTCAGTTACTATTAGCATTTTCATAGCATAAAATGGCCTTGTTTGCTGACGTGAGATTAGGAAACTACTCACTCCCTCACTGTGGGCAATATTCAACTAAATCAGCTACTGTACTCTAATACCCCATTTACATGATCAAGCAAACATTGAGCAGACATCAAACAAACGTCCAGCAAACACGAAGCATGCAAAAAGCATAGCAAACATCAAGCAGACATCGAGCGAACATCAAGCAAACGCTGAGCAGACATCCAGCAAGCATCGAGCAGACATCGAGCAAACATCAAGCAGGCCTGATGGAACCCCGCCTCCTGGCTCAAATGTAGGCCTAGGCTTAGCCCACAGCTGATCACGTGTTATATAGGCCTTCCAAATACAACCCGCCTGGCGCCCGCCCTCCTAATTAGCATGCTAATTACCATAGCTCATCGAGTCGATGTTTGCTCGATCATATAAACGGGGTATAAACAATATACAAACAATTTGCAACACACACACGATTTTTTTTGTTTAATAGCCAGTTGTATTTTCTGGTGTCAGTTAACTGGAACAGTATTATAATATTACATGGGCCATAACATCAAATTACTCAAGATGTACATGCTTCTCTAAACAAACCCCTACCCAGTAGTAGAAACATACATGTACAACATATAAACAGAATCAAGACTTTGCCAGACAATTCTATCAACAAATTACACATTGTGATTCACCAGAAGTCAAGAGAAATACTGTTGTAAACTTAGTACTGCCAATATAATGCAGATGACATTGCTCTAGTTTCTAATTTGGTAGGGCAGGCACAAGAGATGCTGCATCGTGTGGAAGCTGAATGCAGAAATGTAGGGCTAAGATTGAATGCTAAGAAGACAGAGGTCATGGCCTACAATGTTGCACACGCCGAGACAAAAACTCTAGATGGAGCAGGAAAGTCCAACAGAGGGAGTCAGAGACTGACGTATGTGGACAAGCTCAGGAAGGATACCGAACTTCAGACTACAGCGGAGTTGAAGACACTAATGAAGGACAAGTGCGAGTGGCGTGCCATTGCCCGAGCAGACTCGACCTGATGATGATGATGATAATGTAAAATGTCAAACAGTTCAAAAAAAGAAATACTACAAAATGCTTTTCAAATACCACTGGACGAGAGGTATCAAAACGTTGTCGACGACGGCAACAAGATGCACACAAAATAAGTAATACAACACTACTAAGCAAGGACGCAACTGCCACTATGACAGTCACATATGTTGGGCCACTGCTCCATTCTTCAGATTCACTGCCTGCAAAATCAATATACACTGTGTCTCAAAAAAACATCCCCGACATTTTTGACCGCAAGTTGAAAAACCAATTATCAGTTTTGATAATTTTTGGTACAAATGTTCCTGACACAACTTGCCATCAAATGACCATTCAGTTTTCCACCTCACCCAGCATTTGTTTCTGCACTACGTGGGGAAAACACAACCAGCGAAATATCACTTTTTTATTCAATGTGATATAATTGCTTAATTGACATAACACACAAAACACATTTAGTTCACATTTCTAACACTATGCCTGACATTTCATCCAGTTGTCCATTTTTCAACTGCTTGCAGTAAAATGGCTTGAAGTGTTTGCCCACTGTGCGAACACAGGCAAGGAGACGCTTTCTCTATTCATTGACAGCAGTATCGATAATGTTCTGCTCCAGACCAATCCAGACTGTACCAGTCGCTTCTTGACTCTTCAAACATTTCTAAACTTCATCTGATAGACACACTGCTGCATGACAGTCAAACCTTGCAATGGACCGGCTGTTGGGGCCCACAGATTAGGACAGATGGAACTTATTGACGTTTTTTCAATTCATTTTCACGCGTATTATGCTTGGTCTGCTTTCCCCAGGTAGTGCAAAAGCAGACGTTGGGTGAGGTGGAAACTAAAACACTTACTTAATAACCAGTTGTGTCAAAAATATTTCTGCCAAAAATTATCAAAATCTGCTGATTTTTCTTCAAGTTACGATAGATAATGTCGGGGATGTTTTTTTCAGGTTTTCTGTTTATTTCAACACACATTTTGCTCGATCTGCTTTCCCTAGGTAGTGCAGAAGCATACAATGGGTGAGGTGGGAAAATGAATAGTCATTTGACAGCAAGTTGTATCAGGAATATTCTTACCAAAAAATGTCAAAATCTGATAATTGGTTTTCAAGTTACAGTCATAAATGTCGGAAATGTTTTTTGAGATAGTGTACAATTATACACCAACATTATACTATATGCCTATCCCATATGATACAATTATGCTACATAATTATACACAACTAACTTTGCTAAATATGAACTACATAATGCATATATTACAGAAATGATCAGACAATTTTCAGTATAATCTGGAATGAGGCAAATGCCTTTAATCGTAAAGTGTGTACTGTGTAGTACTCACACCCTGATAAAAGTTCAGCAATTTCATGAACACCATACACTAGATACAACAAACTGCCAGTATGTCTGGCCTTATGTGATGTTCTAAAGATTATGTGTACAAAACAAATTGAAGTGCAGCAGCCTTGTAATATGCTGATGCTGTGTTCCTTTGACAAATGTAAAAAATTACTATTGTACAACACATTGGGCGACTTCATTTTTGACTCAGACTTTCGCTGAGCCTTTTCACTGAGCCAAAGCTAAAGCTGAATGCTAAAGTCTGTACTTATTAAACCAGGAGTTCAACTAAATGATTAAAAACTGCGGAAAACCGGTAAACCTAACAGAAAATAAATCAACTAGTTATGCTTGGACTTGCTTATTTAATTGTGCCATGCACGCAAATGACGTAATTACGTAACGTCTTACGTCATTGTGTAACCATTACGATGTTTATTTTTGGTACCAGACTGTTTTAATTTACTAAATTATCCGTGTTAGTCGCCATGTTTTCACTCAGCGAAATCACTTCACTTTTTTAGGTACTTAGACCGAAGTTTAGGCTCAGCAAAAGTCTCAGCGAAAGTCAAAGTCAAAAAGTGATGTCGCCCATTAGCAGAAATTACCTGGGTCATCAATTTCAAATCCACACACAACACAGGCTGTCAAAATTAATTGTAAAACTCCTGAAGAGATACATTGATTTAACTCCATTTCATCTACAACAGAAAGTTGACAATCACATTAACCCACAAAAACAAAAACAAAGACCAATGATTTCTTGATAACAGCAAATTACCACCACTAAAACCCATCCAATGTTAATCCAATTTTAGTTTCTCTTTACACCAATATTATAAGATGACAAGATGGCGGTTTCATATCTCATGATCACTGTGGAAAAAAATGAAAGCTTTCAAAGCCTAACAGTTTATCACATAGCTTTGGGCTTAGTGACAGAGAGTGATTGTTGCTCACTTGTGGCAGTGGATAAGTTGAGTTTGGCTTGTGAAACACAAGCTTCTTGCTACTGTTAAAATTCTCTTTCGGTGTGCTGGGAACGGTGTGCTGGGACCTAAAACCAAAGCGTCCAACGCACTGGACAGTTCGGACCCAGGGAAAAAGTCAACACTACAGACGTAAAATACTGGGTTCAAATTCAATTGTCTGGTTACCTTGGCTGTCTACTCCAACATCGCTGCACCACTACTACACCAATCACTTGTTATAGATTAACCCTTATACCGCCACATTGCTTGTAGGTTTTTGACCCCCAGACGCCAAATACTTTTTTTGCACATCTTGTTAGGAAATAATGAAGTAATGTCAGAAATAAGAAAAACGCTGGGGACTTTTTTTATACATGCATTATGCAACTGCAACAGTAAACTTTCCAGCTTTACACCTATTAGTTCTAGGTTCCAATGGGGCACAAATTAGTACGCTCGGACTACAATGACGAAAATGCACCCCACATTCATCACAACGGATCCGCCCAAGTCTAAGTCTGTTTCTGCTACGCTGCACGGGCTTATATTAACAACGACCTGCGATCACATACGGAAATCACTGGAATTACATTTCAGACGGAATTAAATGTTGCATATTTACACAGTAAACTGTTACCATTGGCAACTCAACAACACACGAACACAGCAGCTGAAACGATTTTTCAATATGGCGGTACGCAAAAATAGAGAGGTACGGAATATAGAAACTCAAATATACCGCGGTATATAATGACATGGCTGTCAAATTTTTAGATAAGCATAATTAGAGCCCCGTAGTTATCTGATGGTGAGATGGCTTAATCAATCGGTAATTATGGCATATTTCAATTTTCTCTTTGTACTCGAAAACATTTTCTACTTGCCCTAGCTTTTATGTACGGTGTACACGTGACGTCAATCATGTCACGTGTAAACGTGATATTAGTTATTCAATGGTTGGAATTGGAGAAGTTTGCATTTTTCTGTAAGAAGTTCATTTTTACTGTTTATTTTACATAATTTGTATGTGATCTCAACGTACGAACTTCAGCTTTGCCGTGGGGACATTCTGTGACCCAAACCGTGCCTTATTCCAGGCTTGATCATGAGATTTTTCCTCAAGTTTTTTTTTCTATATAGATCTCGACTAATTTTAGTTCCGGTTCTAATGACCGCCCGAGGGAATTGGAGGCGAGGAAGGTCTGCTGCACTGCATGAACTCGAGTCACTGGATGCCATTGTTTCAGTTGTTGTGCTGATTGTCTTTCTGTTGCAGTTATAATTATAGTTTGCCGCTTGTTTCACTGTCTGTCTGGGTGTATGATTTTTGCAGGTGTCATGATGAAGCGTGCGTTTGTGGCGTGGCTAGTGGGGTGCATTTGCAGCGTGTCTCTGATTCATCTCAGTTGGGCTGAGATGTTTACTGCTATCGTTGACTTGGAACGCATTCTGCATGCTGAGTATGAAGTGGCACAAGATCTTCGGGATTATGTTGAGAGTGAGCAACAGCGTATCAACACTCTGAAGAGGTAGTGATCATTGATTATTGTTGTCTGCAGAGCGAACATGTGCATTTTTGCTGTGTGAGCATGTATTTATGCTGAAAATTTGACTTTTGATTACTAATGAGCTGTTTATACATATGAATATTGAAAGTGGGAAGCGTTAAATGTAGCATTATTAATTATGTGATAATGTTGACAACAGCAGCTTAGCTTTGTGCTAGTACCGGTAGTCTGGTGTGTGCATTTTATGTTAATAAGCACAGTGATGTGATGATCTGAAACATATTTGAAACATATTTATTTATAAACTTGTTTCTTGGACTGATGACGAGCTTGTTTGCATCTGGTTGCAGAATGGCTGATGACTTTGCAGAGCACAGCACTCGAGCCCTGCAGAACCCCGAGAAGCACATGTCTAATCCTGTCAACGCTTTTCTTGCGGTCAAACGGTTCACATCTGACTGGGACTATGTTGTGCAGACGTACATTCGTAACAACAGCACCGAGGGTAAAGCACTTCTGTTCTGCACCCGCTGTGCAGTGTTTTAGTTATTGTGACTGTCTTGCTGTAAGTTGTGCAGAGTAACGAATAAGGGCAACTAAACCACTTCTGCACTCAATCAGTTACAGAACAGGCTGGATCATTAAAACATTGTTTAAGGCATTGACTGGTTGGTCGATTAGTGAAGTTGTTGAAAGGGTAGGTAGAAATTATTTGTACCAGCTAATAGTCACTGCATCTGTTTTCTACAGTACTGAAAAGTAACATAGGCTAGATTTAGACATTAAATTATGTGTGTTCGGGCATGGTGATAAATCTGCAGAACTGCTTGCGAATCTGGATGCGAAGACAGACGAATTTCCAAGCCAGGAAGATCTGAGTGGTGCTGCAATGGCGTTGCTTCGGCTTCAGGACACCTATGCGCTGGCAACTGGCAACCTTGCTGCTGGCACCGTGCAAGGAATTACCAACTCTGTTGCTATGTCCGGTATGGATTCTGGTTTAAATTGATAATTTGATTCATATCATCATCATTATAATCATTGGTATGGGGTCATCCATAAATGATGTCACGCTTCAAGGGGGGGAGGGGGTTTACATTATTGTGAC
>Ga0209367_1001754_pt1 | contig 27503 bp, 9 predicted proteins | sample WorMetLIZISLAND2_FD_187412 | JGI IMG/M metagenome (GOLD analysis project Ga0209367, IMG submission 187412) | Marine gutless worms symbiont microbial communities from Max Planck institute for Marine Microbiology, Germany - Olavius geniculatus... ...
GATCTCAAAGAACTCTGTGTACCCACTTGCTGTCTTGACAGCAGCTGGAGTTGTCATACAGTGCCTTGAAGATGTTAATAAACCGGTCAGGAATGTCGTAGTATGTCAGAATTTTCCACAAGGATGGCCTGTGTACACTGTCAGATGCTTTTTTAAAATGATGAAGGTAATGATGAGGTCTTGTTGATGCTGTAGGCTCTGTTCAATGATGTTGCGCAGGGTGAATATTTGTTCAGTGCATGAATGCCCTTTTCTGAATCCTGCCTGCTCATCCCATATAGGTGCAATCTACTGCATCTTGCGGTCTGTTTAGCTGCACTGTGCTGAAGACTTTGCCGGGTGTAGAAAGTAGTGTGATTCCTCGCCAATTATTGCAGTCCTTGAGAATTTCTTTTTGGCAGCTTAATAATCACACCTTTCTTCCAATCTTCTGGGACCTCCAAGTCCTGCCATATCATGTTAAATAGTTCAGCCAATTGTTCTGCTACTGTCTTCTTGCCATGTTTGAGCATCTCAGCAGATATCTCATCCACGCCTGGTGCCCTGTTGTTCATTAGGCTACTGAGTGACTGCACGTTGGACTTCTTCAAGGTTGATGTTTCTCCCGTAGACCTCAAGGGAGTCCGCCATAACAGTGTCCCTGAATCTGGTGTGGACAAGAGTTCGGGCTGGTTCAACACTTCTTCAAAGTGCTCTTTCCACCTGAAGTTCTGCTCACTCTCTCTGTTAGAAGCAGGCGTCCATCCTCAGCGCAGATTTAGGCTATCCAATATTCACCAATTCGGATAAAAAATTCATAAACGTATTTATTAGGGTTTTCACAAAATCAGATGCTACGGGGCCTTACTTTTAGAAATCCAGCTACAGACTAGAAAATTGTCATGCAACAGTGAGTTTGATTCTATGCTGTTTGCCGTGGCGCTCTAAATCGTTTCGGTTTAGAGCTCTATGACGTTATGAATTACAGTGATGTCATATCCGCAACGCACTCATTGAAGTTCGTAAAGGATGTACGTTTCACTGATGTATAGATTGTGGAAAATATTGTTGTCTAATATGTCGAGGCCAGAAACTTTTGGGATCACTTTTGTATCTTTAGCTTAAAGTTTAGCACTGGAAAATTGATTTTAATGTTTTTGCTTTCTACTGAACCGAAAGGCAGAACACGTGTGAAAGACATGCTAACGTTTATGGAAAACAATCAATAGCGTTTAAACGTAAACGCCTGAACTGCTACAAATTCGTGACTTGCAGCACTTTGCAGTCTCGGAAGTGACAGCTGATTGACATGAACTAATGGTATCGCAGTGCGGATGCGGCCATCCGTTGCGTGCGTGTGTCACTGAGTATTCCGAGTAGTTTTTTGACGGCGCATCAGCACCTGAGTCTTCGAAAGCGACAGAAGCAAATACATTGTCGAATATTGTACAACTTGAAACATTTCACTACTAGTTCGCAGTAAACGGATGCTCGACAGATCTACAGGATGACTGCTTGTTCATACACTACATAAATGTACAAAACATCAGTTATACGCTTGTTAACGGCGACACGCAATAACTGACACTTCGAAAACAGCAAAAATCATAAAAAGATGATATCACACACCATCACATCGCCTAACTGTCAATGTGTTGTTGAATAATATCAACTTTTTATGATCTTTGCTGTTTTCGAAGTGTCAGTCATTGCGTGTCGCCGTTAGCAAGCGTATAAACTAATATTTTGTACATTTCTATTTGCTGTTTTATTACTAAAATTATGTTTTATCGTACGTGGTGAATAATAGTTTATCTTTTCTGAACAACTATGAAGATGCAAAGCCTCAAAGATTTTGGGGTCACGACCTTGATCTTTTGGGGACACGTGACGTTATCGGTCACGTGACCAATGAACTCGCCGTGCATGGTCACTTTCCTATTGGTGGTCAATGATAACCATGCGTCTATCTTGCACCGTTATGGAGATATAAAGTCTCAAAGTTGCATTTAGCCCATGCTAAGGGCCAAAAGTTTACTGCGCATGCCCAGTGTCACGTGACCTGTATGTGGGGGAGGTCAAAAATGACTACATATTTGAAGTTCCCGATGCCATATTGCCTATTCATTATACAATTTCTATGGGGCTACGATGACGATTAAAGGCCGTTTGTAAGCGAAATTTTTATACAGGGGCGTTTTTTTGAAGGCTATATCGTTCACTGCGCATGCACGTGACCTGTAGGCAGGGGGTCAAATATAACCACATATTTGGAATTTTCGTGGCCATATTGTCTATTGTCTTTTTTGGGCCTACGATAATGATTAGATCTGTAGGCGTGTCATTAATAAAAGGTAATCCTATATTTAAATAAGAAAAATTTCCGTTATATATTTCGCCTCTTTGCCGAGAAGCCCCAACGGATGGATTTGCACGAAATTTTGCACAGGAAATTGCCTCGCAGACATAATTGCACGTTTCAAATTTTTTGTCGATCGGTTGAGCGGTCTCGGATCGGCGAGGGGTCGAATTTTGCCATTCTCTATTGACCTAGCCTGTCGCCGTTAACACAGGTCTGCGCTACCGCGCGCCTGTGATGTACTTGTTTAAGTACGCTACCGGGTACTCAAAAGTCGCACTAACCGAAGGCTCGGTTGCACCGCGCGCGATTAGCACGTATGATTGAAAAAAATGCCACAGCAGCAGATCGGAAGAATACAAGTCACAAACTCATTGTTTAACACGCCAGATATTCTTATGCTATTTTGGTTTGAAGCGTAGTGAAGTGTATAAGGTATACGCTGTGTGAGGCGTTTTACGTGAAATCTCTTTATCGCAAATATTCTGCTAACTGTGCCAGTAGAAATCGGTCATTTTTTAATAAAATCATAACAAGAACTTTGACTTTCTTTGACTGTAGTTGTTTTTTTCAGTTTGATTCTATTAGTGCCATTTATTGCGTGACTACAACAACACGGGTGCTGTGCCTGAGCGCATCCGAGATGAGTTATGATGAACCTAGAGCAGGTGCTGTAACAAGTATTTTTACCTTTACTTTAATGTAAGTTACACGTGCAGTACTATAGCGCTCACGCAAATATGACAGTAGCTGTCAGCGAGATGTCTATGGCTTGCGTTCATCTGTTTGCAGTCACGCTCTTATCTGTTTTGACGGGGGCTCATAATATCTGCACACGCGCAGTATTTGGTCACACGTTTTATTAAAATTGAAGCTATACACCCCAGAAACATGGACTTACGAACGGCAGCTGAAAACGGAATGCAGGCCTTATGTCTAAGATGAGTTGCTTCCTATTTAAATAGCGAAAGCACCGACATCTTTTACTATGAAAATGGCTGTAAATGCAACAGTTTACATCTTTTTGCTCCGTGCGCTAATTATATAAAAAGCTGCATAAATAAAAAAAACAACAGAGCGCAAAGAAAAACAAATGAGCGGGATATCTTGTTTCCCATACTATATACCTAGTAGCTACGGCTGTTGACGACCGAAGCCTGGTTTCAGTATATTAGCAGCGCCGTTGCGCCGCCGCTGGCATTATTTTTAGCAGGTGCGCTGAAAATAAAAAAAAACTGGAAAATGGAGAACCAAAATGTCGTCGAGTTTATATAGGCCCATGCATCGTCCGTGTCAGCTGCTGCAAAGCTTGCATAAATCTACAAACGACTTATGGCACTTTTATAAGACCGAAAATAACCTAAAAATCTTGCAAGAAGGTCGCAATGCGACGAAACACTCCAACAAAAGTGGACAACGCATATCAATGTGTTTCGTAACAGCGTTCTGAAAGCTAGACCATACAATTTATTTGTTTTATTTAATTTGTGTTATTTTTACTTATTTTAATGTATTATTACTATAATTGGTCCTAATTAATGTTGGCTGCCATTGAAGCCTAATAGCTTAAACTCGCTACTGGATACATCGAGTTATTACAATGTCACACATTACATTATTGTTCCACATTACGAAACTATCAAATGTACAATTTTGCACATGTAATTGAATGCATGAAAAGTGCATAGACTACTGCATTGTTTACGGCGTGTTATGCCCAGTGAATAAAGTGGCACATCGTTAAAAGGAGCACCTCGCTTCAATGTTCTGTGACTAACTAGTGAGCATACCGCGAGACAAAAAATGCAATAGCCCTATCGTATCCGGTTGCACGCAACGAATTACATACCTGCAAAATCGTACGCGTATAGCGCTCGTTAAAAATGTCTCTAAGTTTATTCATTATTTAGGGAAACGAGTCGCCGCAAACGTCGAACGTCGGAAGCGCCATTCGCTTATTCAGCTGGTCTGAAACAGAGACATGACCGATGTGCACTAGATGAAAAAATTATGTTAAATTCATGTACATAATTTTATGACATAAAAGCAGCACAAAGCAGTATAGTGAACAGCAAAAACAAGCTGACAAACAAACAGATTACACAGGGCAACACAAGTTTGATGCCTACAGAAACAAATAGAACAGATTAAGAGTCAACTAAACTTAACGTTTTTTTTCATGAATATCTGTCTGTGCCTCTCGATATTGTTGTCAATTCGGTCAATTCCGTAACGGAACATTTAAATACGATGACAGATAATTTGATGCGTCATCAGCCTAGGTCAAAAGGGCAATAATTCTGAAGAAAACAATCGCTCAGACCTCGAGTATCGCTGAGACTGATACTGAAGATAAACCTCGCTGAAGACGCAGTACTTGAACTCGGCAGATGACACAGATTAAAATACAGCAACGTTTAGATAAAATTATTGGCCAATAAAAATACAATTTGTCGGTCTGACAGCTTAAATGTCATAAGCGCAGTCTTAACTTTATCAAGCTAGCCGTGATTTGAATTATTGTGAACATGTAAATGGCTGAGCACGCCTGGCATCTGTACGTCATCCAAGAGACTAGGGGGGAGACTGACCTCATTGAAAGTCATCTGGCTGAACTTATGGCTATGAATGCACTCTTCAGTGACGTCGTTACTGAGGGCTGTCGTTCATCGTATGTCATCTAATATAGGCCTATAATGAGTTTTAGATTAATATTTTGTGCGTTTAATGTTCACAGACATTCAGCGTATACATTTTTATAACCGTAAACAACACACTAACTAATTTGCTGTAGAGATATGAAAGTTTGTGCCGGTAGTTGGACTTTGTATGGTAAACGGTGACTCTAACCGACTTCAAACTTCAGCTTATGATGTTATTGAATTGTGCTATTGTTAGCGTAGTTAGTTTAATGTGCAATAATAGTTCACGGATTTAGTCCAAAAATTATCTCCTTGCGTTTTATAGTGTTTTTCTCATCTGCAGCAGGGTGTTTGCACTGCCTTGCACCACTGCCTGAACCACAGCGCGCCATAATATAACTGCCGGGCAATCCAATAACCTCTTTCAGTGATTGATTATTATGCGTCGTGTCTAATTATTTTAGACTTATTAACGTATGATAAAAATCGCTAAAAATAAACTCCTGCATACAACATAAAAACGGTATTAGCAAAAAGTTAACATGACTGTACTAAACATGAAGCAGAATAGTTCTGAGCAATATTAAATACAAGGGGATAGAAAGCGTACCGCTTGATCTTTGCAATAGTATCGGCCTGCGGCTGCCATTTTCGGCCCTTCGGGCCTCAATTCGGCCTGCGGCGTCGATCTCGGCCTGCGGCCTTAATTTTTGATCTTTCGGGCTTCAACTCGATCCAAGTTACTCAGCGGCATTATGGACGCTCCAGTATGCGTTGCAGCGCTGATGATGCGTCACCATGGTGACGACGTCTAGACCTATATGACATTGGAGTCAATTGCTGCTCACAGCTCTGCTGCGGCCTAAGAGGTTTGGCTGCAAAGTTTCAGAAAAAGTAAAATTTTCTCAAACGGACAACCCCTCAGCGACATATCAACCATTATGCTCCACATTTATTCTTGCGCATTACTTTTTGTGAGTCGGAAGCAGCGACACCACATTGTCCCATCTTGCTGCCTACCAACTGTCTAATAAATACAAATACAAAATTCAGCTGTTGAACGGGTCGGCAGTGGGCCAAAGTGGGGCGCTTGGAGGACCATATAATGAGCGTCGACCACCAAGAAGGCAAGGACGTGCGTAAGCTGAAAGACAGTGTATAGCCGGAGGTCGCCGATACATCAATTTGCCGGCCATCCCAAGGATTTAACCGACCACTGTCGCCCGCGACCTGCGAGTATATCATCATCTATTATTAAACTATTTTCTGCATTTACCAATGTTCCGTTGGTGGTAATAGATGGACAGTGTTCTTTGCTGCAAAAAATAACCGCAAGCTGTAGTAAAACGCGGTGTACATACTGCCGTGTCATAACAATGTGTAAACTCCGAGTTTTATTTTTAAGATAACTTGTAAAGTAGGGTAAACGTAGTTGGATTTTACTGATAATTTTTATAACTGATACAATTCATCGCTGTCGCTAAAGGGCTCGTCCATGAATTTCGGATTAGGCTAGAATAAACGCCGCCGCCTCACTTCAAATCTGTTTCCACACTATCTTGTATCTGCACAACATTTCATTCGTATTATCCAAAGTAGCCATGCACGCAGCATCCGACGTTAATTTCGTTTCAATGCTAAAAATAGAAACCATTTTTGTTTGATTGATTTGCTGCTATTATTTCAGATAATTGCGATCATTTGTGCTATCACCTGCGAAACATTTGGTGCATCACAGAATTAAAGATTGAAATTATTGACGTCGAACACTTGACAAGTGGCGTGCGCAACTCAACACGTGCGTGTGCTTGTTGACGGCTGCAAATTAAACATAATTTTAAGAAAATAAACGAGAACTCAATTTCTTTTATAGATATTTACAGTAATTGTACAATTTGCGTCACTTCAAAATAAGTTGCAACGCTGTAAGTCGTAAATTTGCTTCATAAAAACTCCCCAACTCCCCAACGAAAAATTAACACCAACGACAGATATTTGCTGTATACCTTTATAATCATTTTTGGTATAAAATTAAATAAGCGCTGCACAGGTAAATATATCCAACTAAACATTTACATTTCGCAGAGTATAAGCAGGCACAGATTTATACGAAGATGTTAAATTTTGTTTCAATTTCTCAGTAGTTTGTCTGAGAATGTAATGGTAAAAATCACTAAAAATCGGTTCATATACTCTGAAGCTATCAAGAAAATAAAATTGGCCTGATCTATGTGGGGCTCCATGCAAAAATGTGTGTTTTGTGATTGTGAAATAATGGTCACAAATATCTGCAGTGCGTGACTGACTGAGATGCTAAGCCGGCACACTCGTGACGCCATCTGGCGAGATCGTGCTGATACTAGCTGACAGATGCTGAGTGCTTGCTACTCGAGCTGTGGATGCAATGTTACCGCTCTTCCTTCTCTTTCTCTCTCTGTCATACTTTTCCCTCCGCTTTATTCTCATTTCTATTTTACGCTTATTGCTCTTTTTGCTCGTAGTGCTTCTGTCTTGTTTCAAGTGAATACCCTGAAGCGACATTTCCCAGCTATATAGGGGCTCTCCGGGAAAGCGGTAACTGAGATTGAATTTGACGCAGAGCTAAGTGAACACTGGAAAGGCGCATCTCGTGGCGATTTGAATAACAGCTTCTGTGAAAAAAAACTGTAAATATGTTTTTCATTAACTTGTATTAGACCTACACGTCTCGGCAAATTCTGTGATACACATTACACGACGTTTTAACATAGCAGTTAGGTTATAGTTATTTCTTTCCCTAATAGTTTTTTTGCTGATCTCAGGTTTTTAACACTTACTCTCCTACAACCATCCGTTTCAGGATTTTTAGGCGCGACAGCAGAATGCTTCGCGCGTCTTTGCCATCGTCTGGGCGTCTGTCTGTCTGTCTGTCTGTCACACTCGTGAATTGTATCAAAACGGTGCAAGCTAGGATCACGAAATCTTTTTTATGGGCTGCCCCAAGGTCTCTCGTTTATTGTGACAAAATTTCGTGCCACTGGGTGCAGGGGTTCCCCTCGAACGAGAGCGTCGAAGAGGGGTACCCCCTAAAAAGACGTCATTTTGCCGTTATTGGCTCGAATAATGTGAAAACGGTTGCAGATAGGTACATACATGCCGCTTATCATAACAAGCACTGGTGGTGACAGGCTTTTTGGATTCATGAACATCGATGACCTTGAACGACCTTAAACCCCTCACAAAGAGGTTTTTAGTAAATTTTTCGCAATTTTTGGATGCAGCGCACATTTCAACACTGAATTGCGACTAAATGGCTGGAGATAGACCAAGACAACCTGCGTATGAAATTTTCAGCATTCAAAGTAGATTTTAGCAGTTCAAGTCCCGACCCCCTAGGTTCAAGGAGGCCGGCGCAGGCGGGCGTCGAAGACAGCTACCCCCCTAAAAAGTGGTTATTTTACCGCAATTATCACGTGCAGCGTGAACACGGTTGCAGATAGGCACGGACATGCTGCTTATCATAACAAGCACTGGTGACAGGCTTTTTATTGCTGTCAACGTCGATGACCTTGAATGGCCTTGAACCCTCAAAATAGGGGTTTTAGTAAATTTTTCTGCGATTTTTGGCTGCGACACACATTTTAAGAGTGAACTGCGCCGAAATGGCTGGAGATAGACCTGGACATTTTGCGCATGACATTTTTTAGCATAGAACATACATTTCTAAGAATCTACAAGTAGTTATTTTACCGCTATTGGCTCGTGTAGCTTGAAAACGGTTGAAGATTGGCAGAGACATGTTGCTTATCATAACAAGCTTTTTATTTGTGTAAACATCGATGACCTTGAATGACTTTGAGTTTCAAAAATAGGGGGTTTAGTGCTTTTTCCAATTTGTAGCTGCGGCGTAGATTTCAAGAGTGAATTGCGTTAAAATGGATAGAGTTAAATCAAGACAACCTGCGAATAATAGCTGCTAAGGCTGTCGCGCGTCTCATGAGCTTTGCTCAAATTAGTTGTTATGTTTTTTTCATAACAGTATTTTTATTTCAGTTTTTCTCATTTCATTTTTATTTACAACATTTTCTGTTTTTTTAAATTCATGTGCTAGAGTAAACTGTCAGCATGCCTGTCAGTTTTTTTTAGTGTAAATCGTTTCTCGTATCGTATTCTTAGGACAGTGGAATAGCACCGTCTGTGACGATCATTCTTAAGTCCTCTAGTCAACAGTATCGTTTAACTGTCATGCATACAAAAATGACAGTCGTCATTGTGCTGCATCTAGGCCACCTACTTTTTTAAAATGATTGCTGATCGCCAATCTTCGGATTCGCTGCCAAAAGCTAAAATACTGTATCGAAAAATCGTCGTAGTTGTTACCACTGCACAATGGAAGTGGACCGTTGCTTCGCTGCTGTATGACCATGACGGATGGTAAATCGGCAGGGGGTCCTAACCGATCTAGTCGATCCATCTATTAGAAATGCCCCTTGACTGACACTTCCAATACTAGTCCGATGGACGCACAATTGTCAAGTCCGCGTGACAATGTAGGCCATGAGTCACATAACTCAAGATACCAAACTTTGTTTACATCTTCGCCAAATGTTAACCGAATTTCAAGATTGCTATAACTTATGATAAACTTACTAAGAACTTACAACAAACCTATAACTAAATACGCCAACATACAGTAAACGCGTCGCTATACTACCTTATGAAATAATAATCTCTGCAAACTCCGTACTCTGCTTAAATACGACCTATGTTAAAAAAAGCAAACTGGGCTCCGTCACTTTTGAAGATAACAACACCATGCAGCAACAGAACTAAACTCGTTAAATTTATAAATTACGTAAAATAAATCAATGAAGACAACAGTTGCATACATTATTTAAAATATCAAGCAGTAGTAAAAACTTGCAGTACATGTACATAATTATAACGAACAAAGAGTTTCAGTAATGGATCGAACTCGCGTCCCAGTTTTTTTTCACAAAATGAGCAGACGCATTAATGCCTCGATCTACGTTGTGTTCCAAAAAAGGTGCCACTTTCATTTTTTGAATAACTTCGTGAAACACTGACCGATTTTGATAATTTTTGGCACACAACATTATGAAGAAACTTGACTTAAATGACTCTAATTTTGCCTATCTCACTTATAACTGTCGCTACACTAGCCTACATTGTAAAATGCAGAAGTCGTAGCTTGGCCATTTACAACAATGAATTCATATTGGGGAGTGCATGCGTGGGCTCAAAAAAATCACTAAGACCACAAAAATCATTAAAAATCTGTTGCACATTTAACACTAATCGCATTTATTTTAAGATCGTACGTCGAACAACTGAAATGGCGCATCAACAGCGAGTGAGCCGCTCTGCGTCGCCTTTTATTAAACATACTGTTGGCGAGTCGCGTCAAAGTCCACCGCTTGCGTTCGTGCTGGAAAAGGACTTTAAGCACATGCAGTAATAAAAATGATGTGATGTAACACATAAGATTTTCTAAGAGATAATAACTGTATCTCGTGTTTGTTGCTATTTAATTAATCATTTCTGAGCCGACGCGTGCGCTGCCCAGTATTATTCATTGTTGTAAACAACCAAACTACGACTTCTGAATTTCACAAGGTAGTGTAGCAAGAGTATTAAGGTGTGGTGGTAAAAACTATAATTATTTACGTCAAGTTTTATCTTAATGTTGTGTGCCAAAAATTATCAAAATCGGCCAATGTTTCGCAGAGTTACTAAAAAAATGAAAGAGGAACGTTTTTTATTGAGACACGATCTAGATACTGGACAAGCGTTATGGCGGCTACTGCGCCAGACACGACGCTGCGCGAGGCGCGCTGTGTTTACGCCCAGTCGACGTGGGACCAGCACGCCAGAATGTATAGTGCAAACCGACACACCTCACAGGTGGTCTATCCGTCAAGTCATTCTCAGCCAGCCGTTATGTCATCTCCTGCTGATAGCCGTTCATTCCTGATTGCATTGTCAACTTGTCATCAGTTCCCCGCCCGGCCGTTGTCACTGTGCTATCCCGTCAGCCGATGTAGCGGACTGGAGCTTTTTTGTCGTCTTAAATCTCACTTTACAATAAACGCTTAACTGTTCGTGTACGCAGTGTTTAACGTCTCATTCTCATTCTTGTGATTGTTGTTATTCTGTAATTAACTGGACTGTTCGCACTATGACGCTCCTGTACTACAGATGAGGGGCGTTCTGGCATTTTTTCGATATAATATCATAAGTAAAAGCTATAGTTAATTAATTTGAACTTATTTAAACAATTATATGACTTTATTTTTAAAACTTCTAATTGTCAGTCTAATCAATTTTCACGATATGTAACCATTATGACACGAAACGCAGAGGAATCTTTGTTGTAATTAGGCCTAATTATTAACTAAAAGTAATTTAACCGCATTTTTGGTGAATTTGTTAGGTAAAATAATTAACCAGACTTAATTTTTTTCATAGCCTATAGTAAAGGTATAAATAGCTGTGTTGCTACTGGTAAAATTACAGATAATACAGTCTGCTGGTAACGTGATGACGTCATTGGTAGGCTTATTATGGCAACAAAAAAGGAGAACAAGAGAAAGTCCGACGAGCACATTATCTCCTCCGTTTACTTGGCGGAGATAATTACGCGTATATTTTTGTAGCCCATATGCGGCTCCATTGAGCGAGGTGCGGAACTGCTAACAATCGCAAACGAACGTCACGTATCTACTCGACGGTTCCGGCATGATCATTCAGCCATTTCCGCTGTACGTACATCGTCAGTCAAAAAAGTAGACATTGCTTTTGTGCATTTTTGGCAAATGTTAATTAAAAATTTTATTCGCGTTCGCAGCAGCAAATTTGTAAAAATAGTTGTTGCCAGTCATCTTATCAAAAAACGTTACGCTCGAAGACTGACTGACGCAAGTGCCAGGCAAGACGAAGTCGGTCAAAACACTGTAGATCTACTGAAAACATTCGACCAGTAATGTCAACTTCATTTGGCCTGCTATTCACAGTAGCCACACCAAAAGTATACGAGATAATTGTGCGCACGCCATACAGACGCTGGAATTCTTTGTACGCGACAACTGACCACACAGTCAGTCGCTGATGCTGTCAGTCGCGTAACGAATTTGGGACTCAGTTTGATATTCTGCGCGTGATCCACGAGTAAAGGCCATTTATTTATTACAGATTGGCGCATAGCGGCACTATAAAATGTGGGCCTATAATTTTGTCACCTTATTTTCAAGTTACTGCTAACTGTACCAGTGAAAAAAAATTGAAAACGCATTATGCTGTCGCCGCTGATGTTATACGAATGTCCTTAATCGAGCTGTTTTAGTGCCTTATCAGCTTGTCCATACTGAAAACATTCTATCTACATGTCGCCGCAGTTTTGAGAGAACGCTTTACATGTCTAGGCCTACATGTCTTACGTGTGTCCAGAAGTTAAACATGTTCAATTTTTGGATACATGTAAAAAGTTCGTTACGGCAGTTGAACAGTATACGGCGACACCATGTTCTAGTCATTGATTGCTGCACTGACCGTAGCTGTAGCTCAGCCAGTTCGATAATAATCGCTACAACAGCAGCGTGGTCTACATAGCGTCGATATCTGCCAAGTTGATCCCACGTCTCCGATCAGCTCACAACACCGCAGCACGCACGGCAAGTTATGTATGTTCAGGATTCGACGCCACGATCACATCACTGTCGAGTGACTGACCGCTCCATGGACTGCGAGTCTCTCGGCGATCGCGTTGAATAATTGCATTTCCGACAAACCGAGCCTTAAACTGCAGTAGACTACACTAAGTTTCCTGTTGGACCTTTCCCATATGTTTTCGGTGCAACTACTTGACAGAGGCTCGGGTCGGCTTTCTCCGGATAGCAGACGCACCACTCGAGTTTCCCGGTTTCCGGCGCCAACTTGAAAGGACCTGCCACTTGAGGTCGTGTTTACAATTTTTCACCGTCGCTCTCTCTGTCTCCAGCAGCTACTAAGACATTTTTTCGCCATTTATTTCCTAACTTCTTAACTTGGTGCACTAAATAATTCTGAGACTTCTGTGTACCGGTATGTGAAAAAATGCCGCTATTCATACATATAGACCTTGTCTCTGTTTGATACCGCTACCATTCCTGTACATTAAGTTTTTTTTACAGAGGCTTAGCAACTGTACAAGGACTCTGCTAGTCTGCGGATCTGCTGGAAGGCCTAGGCTAACGCTTCTTCGAAAATAACCAAAAAACGTAAGTCCGTAAGTCCGGAAGTATAAATCAGAGGACTTTTCGAAGACGACTTGGCAGGTAGGCTACAAAGCCTGCGTCTTACGCGCCATCGAAAGCATGCACCGAAATGGGCACAAACGAGACGCGGTGCAAAGACTGGTAATAAATCTATTCAGAAATCTACTTCGTCGCCACTTTACAGCGAAACCAAGCCTTGCTGGCGCAAAAGACGCGACAAAGTAGATTTCCCTGTCGGTCGGTAATATTTCCAGCAGCCGCAGCTCTGGTGGTAGCATGCAAAGAGCAGTGAAGTGCGTCGCAGCTGATGATCCGCGCTAGTGACTGCTGCGAACAGAGACGTCGATATATCGCCGCTATCAATGACGTGTGCGATGTAGGCGTCATCTGGACTTGTCTTGTCGGTAGAGTCTGGCGCGAAGCACGGCCAGGCAATCGCTCACTCGAACGACGCTTTGCATCTTTCCAGCAATGCTTTTATCAGACCGGCAATGCGTCGGAACGATGGCCATTTTACGTGAAAATGACCTAATTTTGAGCATTATATATTTGAAGCGAAACCAGTTTTTCATCACACAAAAGTTAATTAATGATAAAGTTTATTCGCCATGACAGGCAGTCAAAAACAATACAAAAAGACACAAGACATACAAGACAGTATAAAACAAATAAATGAGTCCAGGTACACGACAGTGAAAAACCAACTATTACTTAAAAACTAGGTACTATTTACCACACAACTAAAATGTTCAAACATTTTGTGACAAATGTCCTGTTTAGTACAAATGTCAATTATAACATCGACATCATAAGACAGATACAAAGTCTACAGACTGACTGAAGAAGAAAAACACTTCTTAAGAATTGCATTGTCAAGTCTATGTAAAAACCTATGTAAAAATATAAATTTCTTCAAAAAAACGTAGGCCTATATGCCCAAAATCCAGTCTCTGAACACTAATAATTACAATAGGCTTTGTTTTAGCAACTTCAGGTACAAACTGTCAGTTGAATACAGTTTATGCTCATGTTAGTACAAGCATTAGCTGAAAGCCGATACAGAGCATTTTAATGCACACTTTGTCGCAAAGACAGATTGCTCGCATCAGTCAAAGCAGCAGAACTAAAGATGATGTGGGAATTCCGTCGCCAATCAACGACGATTTAGCCGTGAAGCCCGACTTGACGCTAATGCGATATATCTGCTTCATCTTTCTCACATAAGTCCCACGCGGCAATTGCAAAGTTTAAACTTGAAAGTGGTTCACATGCCGGTGTCCTTTTTCTGATTTTTACGGGCTTAAGCTTTCGAGAGGTACATCATATTTTACGGAATTTTAGAATTTTGCCAGCTGCAAAACTTTAGACGTAATTCACCGTTACAGCTGTGCAAATGACGCGCATATATACACGCCGTTACACGGTGAGCAACAACAGGGTCTCGTGCACATTATACGAAAACCTGTAAATGTAAATCGACCTTAATAGTTTCTTCACGTATTGTTCAGAACAAAATGTTATAACCAAATCAATGAAATGAACGATGTATTATCGACTTATCGATATTAATAATAAATAGAACAAATATCTTATGTTATGTTATCTTAGAGCCTTATTAAATGCGAGCATAATTGTTTACTCCACTCGAGATGTGTTCTTTCCTTCACTGCCAGAGAACACATTAACACCCAGAAGATGCATCGTCTTCTTGTTATACGTGTGCGCATACAAACAATCCGATTTGGTAGCTCCAAAATGGCTTGGTAGGCAGCGACCGTAGTGAACCAAGAAAGGTTTCACAGTATAGACTTAAGTGTTCGCAGTGACGGTATTTTGCCTCTGCGCGCGTGCAGCTGTGTTCGCTACTGCAGGGTCGACCGCTTCATCGACGACCCAAGTCTCAATGAGCCACTGATTCGATTTATCACGGTCGCTAACGGACTAGCGATATATCCCTTGACATTTCCCTGCCGCGATGTACCGTATAGATATTGGGGAAAAATAATGTGTACAAAAACACAGACATGATGTTATTCCACAGTATTATCAAAAAATTACCCCTAGTCAAAAATAGGCCTACGTGACGATAAAATTAGGATAACTTCTTTTACTTTTCTCAAAACTGACAGGACAGATAAAACACTTACCAACAAGTATTATTTCCTTGCATTTTATCACTATAAAACTGTAAATAATCATAGCATAATGTAAAATCATGTAACATATCTATTACAAAAATGAAAGCAATAGTATTATTCGAAGCAGCTAATGCAATTATATTTTACACAGCTACCTTTAGGAAACTTAGGCCTTGTTAGTGATCAGCTTTTAGGCGACGAAAAGCAGCGTACGGTATTGGGATGTTTGCGTCACAAAGCTTTTTAGAACAATATACAGTTTGAAAAACGTGTGTTTTGAGTCTTAATCAAAAGATGCCGCTGTGACGAACCCGCATGCGAATTAATACGTAGGCCTAATATTGTGCTTCTTCGCTTTTTCTGCATCGCTGGCGGTACGCCACATCTTATCTTCATTTCTCCTTCAGCTGAAAACGTAACTATTTAGCATGTATACGACTAGCACGTGTGTGACTGTGTTCATCCGTTACGTCGGTGTACCATCATCGTCATCAAACAGTGTATTTTATTGTTTTCCTCAGCTTGGTTAAACATCGTACCAGAATAAAGATAATCAAAATTCGAGCTTTTTGCTAAAAACGTCTTGTTTGCATTAATTACTGATATCAACACAACTATAGGCCTACAACGGTGGTTAATTTTCTCTACTTCGATACCGCATAGACTTCGCAACGTAAAACAAGCGAATTGAGATAACGTGCGACGCTGGAGATGAGTGATTACAAAAATTACACGAAAATAGGACTGATTGATCAGAATTCGTTTAATCTAGTTATGGGGATTAATAAAGAAAAGTAGGTTAGCCCAGTTCTTGAGACGCAAAGTAGATGCGCTTTGACAGCTGGTGGTGTGAACGCAAGCTGACAGCTCAATAGCCTAACTCAATATCGAATGGCGCCAGCTGCTGAAACCCGTTAATGCGTTCAAGGACAAGACATTAGTTGTAGCCCTATGACGCACACGGCAGTCTGAAAAAAACCGCAACCACAGCACAAGTTTCGCAATGTCGTAATTTAGCAGTCGACTTTAATTAGATACGTGCCGCAGGCACACCATGATTCTGACAGCAACATCACACTGAGAAATCTCAATCAACTTTAATTTTTAAGCTTATACAAGTAATTTGAGCGTAGCTTACGTGACGCGCGGTAGCACCGGTACTGCCACTGACAATCAGTGTAAGCCTACAGCAATAAGATATTAATGCATCTTGAAAGAGTACTTAAATTTGAGGAATCCGTACGAAAGACTCCTTGAATTTAAGAGAACTTAGATTCTTAAAAATGTACGTTTTATGCCAAAATGTCATACGCAGGTTGTCCAGGTCCATCTCCAGTCATTTCAGCGCAATTCACTTTTAATATGTGTGTGGCAGCCGGAAATCGCAAATTTTTTTTAGTAAAAACCCCTATTTTGGGGGGGGTTCAAGGTCATTCAAGGTCATCGACGTTGACACCAGTAAAAAGCTCGTTACCAGTGCTTGTTATGATAAGCAGCATGTTTGTACCTATCTGCAACCGTTTTCAGGCTACACGAGATAATTGCGGTAAAATAACCACTTTTTAGAGGGTAGCGGTTCCGCGGTCTATGGTCTACGTCTCTACGAGAACTGATTGAAAAGTAATTCTTTTGGCATCCGTAGTTATTGGCATCGCCGACGAGGTTTTGAACAATTGCCCGACAACTTGGAAACACAGTGGCGGACCTGGTCTCCGACAAGATAAACTTAGGGCCCTATAATTAGATTTTGCCTTTAGCACTGATCAGGCAGGCGGGCGTTTACCCGGCAATCAATTGGTCAATCGATCACAACGCATTAGCCATCGAATCAGAAGCGTCCGTCATCGTCAAAGCGTGGTATGTTAGATCGCACAAATTGACTTCGTCAATACCATTTTCTGGCGACTCGCTTCAAAGCCTTCTGCGTCAGATGGACTGAAAAACACGTGATATGGCCTCATGGGACTATCTACAACACAGTTTTGATAGGGAATAAATATTATTCTTTTTTATATCTCCTGCATGTAGACTGAACAAGGCTTTTTACGCGCGAAAGCAGCTACTGCTTTCAGCGCGTCTTAGCCATCGCAATTCTGTCTGTCCGTCTGTCCGTCTGTCACACGGGTGAATCAGTCAAAAACGGCGCAAGCTAGAATCACCAAATCTTCACCGTCGGCTGCCTGAAAGACTTTAGTTTCAGGAACCGTAAAGCTTTTCCATAAATTCGAAGAGGGTCACCCCGAACGAAGGCGCTAAATGACAGAGGGTGGGCAAAAGTTGAGATTTTGGCCAATAAGTCGCTGTATCTCAGTAACGGTGCGAGATAGGGCTAATAAGAAGTCATACACTGGCTCCCGATTGGCGCTGAATTCAATGACCATGAATGACCTTAAACGCTAAAATAGAGGGTTTTATGAATTTTTTGGCGATTTTGGGCTGCGACACAAGTCTGTATCATTCACAAAGTGGCGCTACGTACGGAACTATCGTTATGCGATCCAGATAGAAAATTTGGTGTTTGTATATTAACTTAGCGTGAACGCCCCAATTTTCAGCTAAACTACTGAACCGGAGCTGATATAGGCTTTCGCGCGTCTCGTGAGCATTAGCTCAAATTTCTTGTTCAAAGTTGTGACAGTAATGTGATAACTTCAGTAAAAGTAAAAGTATATAGTTGAAAAATTGTTATTACTCTTGCAGAAGTAAAAAAAACAATCTAGCGTTTTTGTTCTGTTGAGAGGAATTGTTTAAAGGTACAAAACATACGCGAAAACTATGCAACGTTAAGTCAATAAAAGTAGTATAAATCATAAGCTGCACACCTTGCATGTAACGGATGAGTACACACATGGCCTTGCCGAAAATGAAGTTTTGCAGTAGCGTCGGTATGAGTGTGAAAGGCATGCAGAGCACGGCCAGCAGTAGATCGCTGACAGCGAGGTTGAGGAGAAACAGATTGGTGACAGTTCTCATGCGACGATCCAGCGCCAAAGTGGCAATGACCAGCGCGTTGCCGGCTATTGCCAGGACGAAGATGATAGCGTAGAACAGTACGCGAGTGTGGCCGTCGTCTAGAAAAGTCGAACGACGACCTCCGCCGAGGCCAGGACTCGACGTGGCGTTCAGCCCGGTGATGTTGTCTATCGGTCCAGTCAGCAGCAGCAACCAGCTCATCGACGTCACTTCGTACCTCATCACCCCAGGCTCCATCCGCGCGACTGTCATTCACTGCGTCTATCGCCGCGAATCGATAGCTTGACTATTTGAATCCGCGTACAGTTAAAAATATGCAAGTTCTGCTAAAATGCCTATCGATGCAAGAGTCCGGTGCGGATGCGGTACACGTTTAAATAATTGTTGCTGTAACTGAACGGAAGCTAGTTTTAGTGTGCAGTCGCCAGTTTCAGTTGATCTGTCGCGGCACCTGATTCATATTCGCTGCGCGCAACGACAAGCCTAAAAAAGGTTTTAACGAGCCGAACACTGCAGTCGCTATAATATGATTGCTGGTACCGAAGAGATCAGTGCGCGCGCTACTCGCTAATAATCCGCAATGAATATCAAATGCACGTCGAATGACGGCAGCGACGCAGAGGTGCAGACTGCTAGCAGAGCGCAGTGGCAGAGCATCATTGGATGCCAGTGACGTCACTGTGCTCGTCCGGCCGGACACCCACGTCGCAATGCAATGCAATAGATAGGCTTAGCTGACGCACGCACGCGTCGTTGTACTTTGTGTCGCTCGCGCTCGAATTGTGCGTCGTCGTCTGCTGCTTTACGAGCGACGAGGCTCCAATCTTATCGCGTCGACGATTTGCTTTATCGGACAAGGTCGGACGAGTTGCGTCCGGGCCGAGTCATTACGCACGGCTGGTCATTATGACACAACGTATATCGATCCACCCGCTCCGTTGTGTAACGACAGCTTGATTTTCACTACGGCGCCGGTCGTGTTAGTGTTGTATTGCGACTGACAGTCATCACGGCTATAAACTATGACGCCAGTGATGATGCTTGCCTGACTGCGAGGACTCAGGACACCGGACTGGGACTCGCAAGCGCGCGCCCATCGCTACTATTCATCCTCAATGCCGATCACTTCAGCAGCAGCAGCAGCAGTTGGGGATAGGCATTTGTAGCATCGCAGTAGAGATGATAAACGGCAGTGTAACAGTAGCATTCAGGGCTCGATCGTTCCTGGTGATTAAGAGAGTGGATATGTAACTAGATACTGATAATCATTAAGTTATGGTTACTGGTTGCAACAAACTATTTTGTTCAAAAGTTCTTCGCCCGACTTTGTTGATATTATACAAATTTAGATAAATCTCAGTCTTGCATGAATTTCACAGTTTCCGAGTTCCTTTTTTAAAGGGTTTCCAAATAATCGGCATTTTTAGCATACGCACAAAATTGACATAACATCAATTTCATTAGTGTCAATTTTATTGGAGTGTGGCAAGATAGTCCGAGATTTGTAGAGGACAAGAAGTCTGTCAGCGCATGCTAATGGTTTTTACGCGCAATAGCAGAATGCTTCGCGCGTCATAGCCATGGCTTGGGAGTCTGTCCGTCCGTCCGTCCGTCCGTCCGTCACACTGCTGTATTGTGCCAAAACGGTTCAAGCTAGGATCACCACCAAGGGCTGTCTCAAGGTTTCTAGTTTTTCGTGACAAAATTTCGTGCCCCTGGGTGCGTGGGTTCCCATCGAACTAGGGCGTCGAAGAGAAGTACCCCATAAAAGACGCTATTTTGCCGTTATTGGCTCATTTAGTGTGAAAACGGTTGCAAATAAGTACAGACATGCTTCTTATCATAACAAGCACTGGTGACAGACTGTTTAGATTCATTAACATTAATGACGTTGAACGACCTTAAACCCTCCAAAAAGGGGTTTTAGTGAATTTTTCGCAATGGCTGGAGATAGACCAAGACAACCTGCGTATGAAATTGTCAGCACTAAACGTAGATTTCCGCAATCCAAGCCCGACCCCCTAAATTCAAGGAGGTCGGAGCAGGCGGGTGTCGAAGACTGCTACCCCCTAAAAAGTGATTATTTTACCGCTATTGGCTCGTGTAGCGTGAAAACGGTTGCAGATAGATACAGACATGCTGCTTATCATAACAAGCACTGGTAACAGGCTTTTTAGATTTATAAGCTTCGATGACCTTGAACTACATTGAACCCCCAAAAAGGTTTTTAATAATTTTTTCGCAATTTTTGGATGCAGTGCACATTTCAACACTGAATTGCGACAAAATGGCTGGAGATAGACCAAGACAACCTGCGTATGAAATTTTCAGCATTAAACGTAGATTTTAGCAGTCCAAGTCCCGACTTTCTAGGTTCAGGGAGGCCGGCGAAGGCGGGCGTCAAAGACGGCTGCCCCCATGAAAAGTGGTTATTTTATCGCAATTATCTCGTGTAGCGTGAAAACGGTTGCAAATAGGCACAGATATGCTGCTTATCATAACAAGCAATAGTTACAAGCTTTTTATTGGTGTCAACGTCGATGACCTTGAATGACCTTAAACTTTCAAAATAGAAGTTTCAGTGAATTTATTTTGCGTTTTTCGGTTGCGACAAACATTTTAAGAGTGAATTGCGCCGAAATGGCTGGAGATGGACCTGGACAATATGCGTATGACATTTTGGCATAGAACGTACAGTTTTGAAAAATTAAGTTTCGATTTCTTAAATTTAAGGAGTCTTCCGTACAGAGGCCTCAAATTTAAGTACTCTTTCAAAATGCATTAATATGTTATTGCTGTAGGCCTACACTGATTGCCAAAGTGGCAAAACCGCTGCTATCGCGCGTCACGTGAGCTTTGCTCAAATTACTTGTTAACTTGCAGTTACCCTACAGTAAAAGCTCCCAGTAGAAACGTTCATTATCAATACTATTTATGATTAGTATTCGTCATCGCTATCAAAACTGTTTGATCTGTTTCGTCTATCAAGCCCGTTAGCGTCACAGCGCAGCGTGTATGTACGTGCCCGTTGGTAATCAACGCTGCTGATTATTGGAATGATCAAGCCTAGCCATCGCTAGGGGCAACGTACAACTGAACAGTTGTTACATTCTAAGCCTATACACATCATAAACAGAGCAGCCTTGCAATTAGCCCACTTAAAAGACTGCTAAGATTACACTGTAGTGTTACCATATTCGCACAGAATCCAAAAGTAAGAATTGGTTACTATCGTTGGCATAGTGAACAATTATTTTGCCGTTAGTGCTTTTTGTCTTTAAACAGAGATCTAATGATAAAAAGTTTGCTATTCGAGTCGGTAGTTTTCTGAGAAAATTGTAGCAGAATGCCGTTGATAGCGTATGCGGTAGTGGTAGTAGGGTTAGTCTGGTAATATTCTGCAGGACGTCGAACGACTGGGTGTTATGCGACTACAAAAAGCGCGTCGTGTGCAGTAGCAACTGGCTAACAGGTCACGCCGCCGAACTCAATAAGCTTACGTTTGGATTTCCTCGACAAAGCGTCGATGAGATGCGGTCATCTTATCACACGCTCCAAGTAACATGGATTACAGGCTTTGACGCGTTTTACAATACTCCTCTAGATTTGTTTAGCGGTCCTATGAGAGTTTCAGTGCGGGGATGATTGGGTTCTTGAAGTCGCCGACATAAGCTGCACAAAGTCGACTAAACCACAGTCGACGTCATTCTATTTAAAAACCGCCTATCATAAAGCTAAGCTGTTAAAGCCGCTATATATAGCCTTTTTTCCGCCGCCGCTAATATCTAAATTTAAACCCAATAACGCTTCTGAAAAAGCAATTAGCTGTCTGATATACGAGAAATTATTGGAGTATTGCTTTACGAGCGACTTCTTGGGTTGTGAGTGTCGAAGTTTTACTTGCGCCCACACCACTGTTTGAACCACCAGTAAACTATCTTAGTTCTATGAATATATATGAGTTTATTTCGCAAAAATGCAGACAATTAAAAATAGTAAAAACACACATCATACGGTCAGTAGTACATACAGTTAGGCCTACGCACAAGCTGAAATAAAAGTTGACGCGATGTCTTATACAAGAAATGTTACTATGTGCATGTGTAACATCAGCAAATTGACACAGTTTAAAATATTTACTGGACTGCATAAACAATCTCATATGTCTGTAGTGTAGACAAACATGTATACTTTTGTTTTGATTTTGAACTTAAGCAAAATGACATAACATTTTAAAGTTTTTGAAACTTTAGCTCTATCGGTCACCATCATAAGCTCACATGGCGATCACAAGCTACTCGATACTCACTAATTTTATAATGCAGAACTTGTCTTTTACTTTAGTCTACTAACAACAAATACTGCTTTGCGTCGATTTAATTACGACATTGTTAGAGTCTGAAATTGTCGATTTTGATCTCAATCAAGTGACAAGTTCTGTGATCTTTATAGACCCATCTGATTTTTACGCGCGATAGCAAAATGCTTCGCGCGTTCTTAGCCATCGTCTAGGTAGACGAGTCTAGGTAGTAAAGTCTGTCACACTCGTGATCTCTATTAAAACAGTGCAAGCCAAAATTACAAAATCTTTACAGTGGGCTGTCTCAAGACCTCTAGTTTTTCGTGACAAAATTTCGTGCCCCTGGGTGCAGGGGTTACCCCCCACCATTTAAAAGACATTATTTTGACCCTATTGGATCTTCTAGTGTGAAAACGGTTGCAGATAAGTACACACATGTTGCTTATCATAACAAGCACTGTAACAAGCTTTTTAGATTTATCAACATCAATGACCTTAAACGACCTCACCCCCCCCCAAAAAAAAGGTTTTTAGTGAATTTTTCGCAATTTTTAAATGCAGTGCACATTTCAACACTGAATTGCGACTAAATGGCTGGAGATAGACCAAAACAGCCTGTGTATGAAATTTTCAGCACTAAACGTAGATTTCAGCAGTTTAAGTCCCGACCCCCTAGGTTCAAGAAGGCCGGCGCAGGCGGGCGTCAAAGACAGCTACCCCCTAAAAAGTGGTTATTTTACCCCAATTATCTCGTGTAGCGTGAAAACGGTGTGAAAACGGTTGCAGATAAACGTAGAAATGCTGCTTATCATAACAACCACTGGTGACAAGCTTTTTACTGGTGTCAACGTCGATGACCTTGAATGACCTTGAACCCCAAAAATAAGGCTTTTTAGAAATTTTTGGCGATTTTTGGCTGCGACACACATAATAAGAGTGAATTGCGCCGAAATGGTTGGAGATGGACCTGGACGACCTGCATATGACATTTTGGCATAGAACGTACTTTTTAAGAATCTAAGTTTTGATTTCTTAAATTTAAGAAATCGTCCGTACGGATGCCTCAAATTCAAATACTCTTTCAAGATGCATTAATATCTTATTGCTGTAGGCCTACACTGATTGCCATAGTGGCAGGACCGCTGCTATCGCGCGTCACGTGAGCTTTTCTTAAATAACTTGTGTCTTGTTGTAATACAATTCGCACAATTTTAATAATATGCTTACTAATAAAAGCAATAAGTCCAGCCGCCTCGAAAATCAAAACTATTCTTTCTGGTAGAAGTGGTTTCCTTTTATTATTGGATTGTGTCAGACTGTAAGCAGTGATCAATGATTAGGGTTACTTTAAGTGCTAGATAATCAAAAAAGCAATAGGCATGGTGCTCCCTTTCGGTGGCATCGATGCCAATATAGGCCTAAGTCTGTGACGCATGGTCGGTGCGGCACCAGGCTACGGTCACTTCTTTTTGAGCCGCAGGCAGCACAAAATAATTATACTACTCGGTGACAGAGGCACACTGCTGTAAATAACCTGCTTAGAGTCGTTAGGTCTACTTCGTAAAGAAGAGACCGGAAGTCGAACTCACGACCGTTTGCTCGTCAGTCTGACGCTCCAAAACACCCAAAGAAGAAATGAATGGAAAACGCCGACAAGACTGCACAGTGAAGGGCACACACTTCTTATTTTCAGCGAAACATGAACTATGTTTCTAACCAAAAAATAGTAGTTAAACTTTTAGTTAAACTTTTTAATAACCTTAAAAAAAGTTAACTTAAAGTTTTTTTCAAATAGTTTTAAAACTTTAAAACAAGTTTTTCATTAGATTGATTTTACGGACTTCGTTGTTTGTTTTGAACACCTACTAAAAGTTAATACTACAAAAATAATAAAGCAGCAAAATTGTAAGTACAGTTATATTTCTCATTATCTAACATAGTTCTACAACTTAATGCATAGACAGTCACAACGTAAAGCCATCATTTATCATAACTTTTAAATTATTACTCTGTTGCTATCAGAATGTCATTTGACATAGGACTGAGTCTTGCAAACTGCCAGTAAATATTTTGAATTAACTATTAAAATAAATTATTAAAATATTTAGTTAAACTTTCTAGTTAGTAACTATTTTTTAAAGTTAAACTACTCTTAATTTGAACTTTTTAAAACTAGTTAAACTAATGGTCGCACTCAACAAATGTAGTTAAATTTTTAGTTAGTAACTTTTATTACTTTTTTCGTAACTTTAATCCATCACTGAAACTGCACGGAAATCGTTGTCACGATATATACGAAGCCACCCAACTTGCTCTGAACAGGAAATGCTGGAGAAACGCTGTATTAAACCTGTACGCCGAGCGGTCGACACTGGACAGCGCGCAGCTGTGGTATAAAACAGCGTTTTATCGTCAGCGTCGCGAGGGCCGGAAGTCGTCACATTTAAGCTAGTCTACCTGGCGTTACCAAACCAAGCTAGACGTCGCAAAATTGTGATACACTGTTTGAAGAACCCCGAAAAGGTTTTTTGTCCATAGTTTTGACACTTTAAAAATTCGGACATCTTTACTTATGCTGCCGAGAAAAATAAACTTAGCATAAGTCTTACATACTGCGGCACCTAGCTTCGAGTCGCTTCGACTTTCTGTCACGAAAGTCTTTGCAATTTAATATGTAATTGTCGGTTCTTTGTGTCTGCACAGAGAAAGCGACAGTAATCATCTACTCGCGAACTACTTTTTTATGTTGTGCTTTTTCCAGTGAAGTATTGCAAAGAATCCCGAAGATATCTAGCACGCATTCTTTATTAGCTCAATTCTTTTATTTCGAGTACGCAGTAAAGTTGCTTTAGTTTTACTGACACGATATCCGTGTTGTTGAAATATTCTGAACAGACGCGGTGACAAAAAAAATGTAATACGGAATGACAGAGCACAATATGCGCCTGCCATTATCCAAATGCCGACATGAAACGTAACAGCGAACAAAAATCAATTACTGGCTGACGTCACTCGATATAACACATCACGCCTTTACTTCCAGGTGCATAGAAAAGCTTTAGCACTTAAGTGACTATTTCTGGCAAAATCGTTTTATCACGTAGACTCTATGCAGATATTTATAGACTTCGAATTTTTTTCCTTTTAACTAATTTGTTCAGTAACATCGAAGTTGCCGCACTGCACGGATTACATACAGTGTCATCGAAAGTTGACGAAATGAGAGACAGTATCGTACTTTTATAACGTAACGTATATGCTATTGGTTTTTCTCTCTTTATTTATATAAATATTTTAGTGCCTTAAAACACATTATTGCTTTGTACTCATGTCAAAGGAGTAGACGTGCAAAACAAAAAAAGACGCTGTGTTGAAAAAACGATAGCGAATGCGCACGCCATTGCTCACGAAACGACAGCTAGTTGGCACCGACGTGAAGCTTCATTCCATAGATTATTGGCGCCGGAAACGGGATTTATACCCGTCTAGAGTCTGCAGTGAGATGCAAAGCTAATACTTTAAGACGGCTGCAGAATTAAAGCCGATGTTCTAGTTCCAGGCCGGATTAACTCTTGCCAGAGTATATCCAAGTACATGCTGCCTCCGGCTGGATACCCGTCAACCATTATGTAACAACCATTTCTTTTACGGTTTTTTTTATTTTGCTCCTAAAATGGTTACCGTTGATGCCTAGGAGCTGCTAAACGGCTTCGCCACCAGCTGAAATAGCCAGCCCACTATAGGGCATATACCTCGTTCTGTTCTGTCAAACGAAAAGACGTGACACTAATAATGACTCAGTACTAATAAACAGAAAGTCACGACAACCCGCAATTCTGTTCACTTTCGTTTTTTCTTTTCGCAACAGGTTAATAAAAAGCGAACAAACAGCGTATTGCCATAGCGGAAAATAGGAAATGCGACTACCGTTTCTCAAGCAAAATTGAAATCGACGTTCAAGAACTATAGTTAAGAAATTTTACTAAAAGCCATATCATTTAATCTAAAAAAATAATAGTAGTGTTGAAAGCTAAAACACCGAAGTTGTCGTTGCTTGTCACCTAACCTGTATACACGGTGTTTCATAAAAGGGACCCCATTTTTTTTCGTTTATAATTCAGTCAAATGATAATCAATTATTTACACGAAATTTTTACCAGTTGTAGCTAAAAAAATACTAACTCAAAACATTTTTAGCAAAATATGGCTGTTGATTAAATATTCTTTGCTAGTCGTGACGTAATTCTGACGTCGTAATGTGTTGTGAGTAGGCCTACAAGCTTGCTCGTCTCAAATAGTGCTGTCAGAAGTTTTATCATTGGAGCCATAAAAAATCGCCCAAAACAATCGCTTTCATGCATTTGTGGAGATAGCTTGACATTTGCAGCTTCCAGCAAGACAGTTCAATGGCATGCAAAGATTGCGAGACGGTTGAGTTTCTAGCTCGCAAAACACCTGATTTCAAGCCCCCATGCTGCTTAGTTCTGACATGATAAACATTTTTTTTCATTAGCAAACCAGATTAAGTTCACCATCAAAGCAGGGTGGCAACTGACAGCACCAGTTGAGACAAGCAAGCTTGTACTCACAACACATTATGGCATCAGCGTTACATTACGACTAGGAAAAAATATTTAAGCAACAGCCATATTTTGTTGAAACATTTTGAATTAGTATTTCGTCAGCTACAACTGGCAAAAAATTTGTTTAAATTGATCTTCATTTAAGTAAATTGTGAAAAAATGAAAAGTGGTCCTTTTTTATGAAACACCGTGTAGTTGCGCGGCAGATGTGCATTGCACATAGACATTCGCATCACTGAAACAAAATGATATTCGGCGTATATGCATAAGCAGATAG
>Ga0209367_1001755_pt1 | contig 27500 bp, 15 predicted proteins | sample WorMetLIZISLAND2_FD_187412 | JGI IMG/M metagenome (GOLD analysis project Ga0209367, IMG submission 187412) | Marine gutless worms symbiont microbial communities from Max Planck institute for Marine Microbiology, Germany - Olavius geniculatus... ...
ATTACTGGTTACACACGCATCAGACAGTGCATTTCAGTGATCAATTACTCTGTTGCTAAATACATACTTTCTCAAATCCATACTGCGTTTTTTATATAGTTTCTTAGAATGACCTCTTCTTAGACCTTCATCATAAAAAATAAATCCGATTTCAAATTATAACAATTATTAATAATTTTAAATGTTTCTATTAAATCACTCCTATGCCTTCTTTTTTCTAATGTCATTAAATTTAATTTTTTAATACGTTCTTCGTAATGTAAATTTCTTACGTCGTCAATCAATTCAGTTGCACGACGTTGAACTCCCTCGACTAACTCAATATCCTTTTGATAATGTGGGCTCCAAATTGGAACGCAATACTCTAAATGCGGTCTTACAACACTTTTATACAAAGGCATAATAGTTTCCTTAGACCTATCGGTAAAATTTCTTTTTATAACCCCAAGCATCCTATTAGCTTTTTTAACTGCCTGACTACACTGTTTATCCCACTTCAAATCTTTACTCACAATTACTCTTCTTCTTTTAAATTGATTTATTGTATTACTGGTTACACACGCATCAGACAGTGCATTCCAGTGATCAATTACTCGTCTTCTTCTTCTTTTATTTCTTCTTTAGTTCTTCAAATCGTCGAATTCTGCCACGACCAATTCGTACTGTTTTTTCCCTTTTTTGAAGTCTCCACATCTCTACCTACTTGAGTTTACATATGTCACCATATGGGCAACCCAGCGGTGCTACAGCTACCACAAAATTCTCACCTACATGTGCGGAAAAAAACTCTCTATTCATCGAGACATTGCACTTCGCATTCAACCTTTAAATGTCACCTCAAAACCAACTTACTCAGCTTATAGCCCATCACGCATCAAGCAACTGTCGGCGCCTCAGATTCAGCTCGCTGACTTTGCACGCCCTATAATTTCTTATATAATTTATTATTTTTGCCCGCTGTACTCCGTTCACGAGGGAGACTAAAAATTGACTAAGCATTACAAAGGTGGGTGCGATCCTCAGTCCGAGCAGTCAGCGGCCGGCAAACAGTCGTGCAACAGAACAGCATTGAGGCGCTGCACCAAAACAGAAATCCTCTGAAACAAATAACTGGTCTCTCTAGGCTCGCCAGTATTGATAGAAATATTTCTTCCAAGATCAGCCAGGAGCTGGCGAGCTGATGCATTGAAAACTCCCAAAATCTAGACAGCAATTGGCTCAAAGATGTAACGGGCGTCAAAATCAACATACTTGTCATCTTTATTAATTATTATAATTATTTTTTTAAAAATTATTATTGTTGTTGTTCAGGTATAAAATTGTCAACACAAGATGCCATCTAGGTTTAATATTGGTTTTGTTTGCATTAGGAGCTACTGCTCATAACCAACTGAACAAACGTAAATTGCACAGAACTATCTAGAACATAATTACATCATTCTGGCATTCTGTTTCTCCACAAAATAAAGAGAAAAAATGCAGAAATGTTATACCGTATCAAACAAAATCAGCCAACTGCTTAAGTAAGTTTATTGCCAGCGACTGATAAACTCAGCATGGCCACAGTGCACCCAAACAGCAGACACATTACTGCTTCATGCTTGTATGCGGCCATCCCAATACCTGCATCACTTGTCATGCCCGTCTGCCTGTCTGTCCATCTATCCCATACTTGCTCCTAACTTGAAAGCAAAAAGCAACAAGTAATTTGAGCAAAGCTCACGTGATGCGCGATAGCAGCAGTCCTGCCACCTGGGTAATCATGTACAGCATACAATAAAAAAATATCCAAATTTGAGGCCTCCATATAGAAGACTCCTTGAATCTAAAAGATGGAAATATAGATTGTTAAAAATGGACGTTCTATGGTAAAAAATTTCATAGGCCTACGCAAGTTGTCTGGGTCTATCTCCAGCTATTTTGTTGCAATTCACTCGAAAAATGTGCGCTGCAGCCAAAAATTGTGAAAAATTCACTAAAAACCCCTTTTGGGGGGCTCAAAGTCGGTCAATGTCATCGATGTTAATAAATCTAAAAAGCCCATCGCCAGTGCTTGCTATAATAAACAGGATGTATGTACCTATCTGCAACTGTTTTCACGCTACAAGAGCTAATAGCAGTAAAATAACCACTTTTAGGGGGGTACCCCTCTTCGACGCTCGCATGCATGGGCTTCCTTGAACTTACAAGGTCAGGACCTTAACTGCAAAAACCAAATTCAATACTGAAAATTTCATATGCAGATTGTCTGGGTCTATCTCTAGCCATTTTGGCGCAATTCAATCTTGACATGTGTGTCGCAACCCAAAATCATAAAAAATTCATAAAAAACCCTATTTTTGGGGGTTCAAAGTCGTTCAAAGTCAAAAAGCACAAAATTTTGTCACAGAAAACTAGAGTCCTTGGGGTAGCCCACAGTAAAGATTTCGTGATCCTAGCTTGCACCATTCCGATACAGGTCCAGAGTGTGATGGACAGACAGACGGACAGACAGACAGATGGACACCCAGGTCATGGCTAAAACGCGCGAAGCATTCTGCTATCGCGCGTAAAAAGGTTTAGAAATAACAATGCTGTTGCAAATTTTCCCCACATCAGAAGAAAACGTTGTGCCAATTTTCAAGAGCTCAAAAAGTCAAAACTCAATATTAAGTTTTGACTTTAATATCATGACATGTAAAAATGTACGTTTGTTTACTTAGTGAAAATTACAACTGGTGAACTGCCCATGGCACACTGGGCACAGTGCAACTGGCATGCAGAAACAGAAACGGATGGCCGGCCGCATACCTGTCACAAACAAGGCATGCCCAAATCTGTCAGTTTATGATACACTAGATACATCAAGAAGACGATTATGTGACACAATCATCTGTCACTGTTGCCAGTAATAACGAAACAACAGCCAACAGTCACACACGCAAATAAAAAACAAACTGTACGCAGCACGCTGCAGCATAAAATCCTCGGTCTGGGTTACCTAAGGATGCTTATAAACAGCACATCAGGAAAAAGACCAGAGTGGAAATCAAGCAAATAATAGCAAGTTTGCCCACATTTCTACCTGCCAGATGATAACTAGGCTCCAAAGGATATTGCCGCCAAAAGTGCCATTTTTTGTTCGTCAAAAATGCAATTGCCAAAATCCTGAATTTTGGCATTTTTCACCATCCGAAATTAAGGCCTTTTAACTGCTGTTAACTTACTTTATGAAGTTTTGCCAAAACAGTTTCGAAGCTTTTGGCTTCCACGTTTCTTTTCGTTTGCCAAAAAGTGCAAACTTTTTGAGAAATTTTGCCAAGAATCTCAAATTTTGCCATTTTTTCACCATCCAAAGTTGAGTGCTTGTTATAATAAATAGACTCCAAATAATTTTGCCACTAAAAATGCCATTTTTCGTTTGTCAACAACTGAAAATTTAGTACATTTCGCCAAATTTCGTCAAAAATGAATATTTTCATCGCGACCGCCATTTTTCCTCATTTCATCAGTTTTTCGTCAAAAATGAAATCCTTTGGAGCTTAATGATAACACATCGTCACTGTAACAACAATCAAAATGCTCAATCATTCAAAACTCATAATTTATCGCATCAACGGGAACAAAATTACGCAGCACGCCGTCACAACGACGTCAGTTTGGTGTTCAAACTGTGTCCAGATATTCCCAGAAGTCACGGTCGTATCCTTCATGGACGTGGTCCAGAAGCACTTTCCGCCTGCTCTCACAATACCTACAATGTTCACAACAATATGTAATTATATATATAATGCAGCCATTCTAATAGAGACCACATTACAAGCCTTGCCTGTCTATCTGTCTGTCGGTCTTTCCCATACGAGGTTCTATGTCAAAAACAAACGAGTGTAAAATAGACCGTGCGTGTTTCATTGAAGTCGTAGTTAACTTTCATGCCTGCGCACGGTCTCAACTTCTGAAGTGGACTGGATGACATCTTGGGTGGCATTACGTCATCTAAGGACAAACAGCTTGGTGTGAATTCTTAGCGACGTACACGCGAAAGCAGCTACTGCTTTCAGCGCGTCTTAGCCATCGCAATTCTGTCTGTCCATCTGTTGTCTGTCCATCTGTCACACGGGTGGATCAGTCAAAAACGGTGCAAGCTAAGATTACGAAATCTTGGAACACTCCAGTTTCAGGAACCGTAAAGCTTTTCCATAAATTCGAAGAGGGTCACCTCAAACGAGGGCGCTAAATGAGACGGGGGTGGCAAAATTTTTGATTTTTGGCCAATAAGTCGATGTATCTCAGTAATGGTGCAAGATAGGGCCTAGGTTACTATTAATCACTAATAGGAAGTTGTACACTGGCTCTTGATTGGTGCTAAATTCAATGACCTTGAATGACGCTAAGTTAATATACAGATACCAAATTTTCTATCTGGATCACATAACGATAGTAGCGTGGTGACACCTTGCGAATGATATAGACTTGTGTTGCAGCCCGACATCGCCAAAAAAATCCATAAAACCCCCTATTTTGGCGTTCAAGGTCATTCAAGGTCACTGAATTCGGCACCAATCTAGAGCCAATGTACAACTTCCTATTAGTGATTAATAGTAACCTAGGCCTATCATATGGCGTGATTTCGGTAGGTCAAACATGTCAAATGGCATAAACTCTTTCAAACTCCATTCACTGGTTGGTGACGAGTTGTTTTGTGAACAGCCGACAGCTGTCCAAAATCACGAATGTTTATGAAATACTAATTATGCAGCCAGACCACGCCCACCCCAGGCTGCAATGGCTCAAAAATAGTAACTCTGGAATTTCCTGTAGTAACTGGCTGGCGTCACGATGTTCTATTAATAGCTCTATAGCCGAAATAAAAGCGCATTTTTAAAAAGCGTAAACAGCTACTAGCATCGATTGACTTGCTTGGCGAACACAGTTCGTCGGTTAGCTCAAACGTCTTTCAGAAATCACAACTGTTTGCGCAAACGTAACCACAGTCGACCGTTCGACCTACTGAAATCACGCCTATAGTTCTTTATTTCTCATTAATTCATAACTTTGCAACTTGTGAGAGTGTAAGCATTGCAGTTGGTCTGCTCTAAAACTTCAAACAGAAGCCATGTCCTGAATAAATGCCGGGTCCCAGATAGAGGCCGATATGACTAGGATACACAAATGCGACATGCAAGAGACAAGTTTCCTGATTCTTTTGAAAATAAGAAAAAGTATCAGTAGTAAGCCCTGGAGGTCAATGTAATTTGTACTTATAGAAGCCAGGTCCCGGATAAACGCAGGGTCCCGGATACAGGCGAAGGGTCAAGGCAACTTTTACTTAACTAATAGAGGCCAGGGCTTCTATTCGAAGTTTTATGGTATGGGTGTTGTAACATGGGAGATTGGGGAGAGAGACAGCAATGGAAAATCCCGACCTGGACTTGTCTTGTACTTTCTGTTTCATATCGCACAAAGTGTCTGACGTGATGTCACGTTCCAGGTACTCTGACAGCTGCTCCGTCGCATTCTCCAAGTCCTTCTGATTATTCTGTAATAACAATAATATATGTAGTAATTTTAAACTTCTGTTTTTAACCTGTCAGATCTAGGTCCTTGCAGGCAGTCACTTGGTATAATATCACTTAAAATAAGAGCCAAAAATGAAACAACCTACCACAAAAACAAAAAATAACAATAATGATAGAAACTACCTACAAGCATAAGAAAAATATTCACCACACACAAGTTAATAAATGATAGAAAACTAGAGCTGCTGCATTAATGCATTAAATTAACATGTTAACGCATTAAACAATTAATGTGCATTTACAAAAATTAACGCAAATACACGAATTGACTTAATTCTGTGAAGCAGGAGTTCCAATATTCCATTAGACTACATTTATTTCACAATGAAATAATATTCAAGTAATTAGAAATTGCTTTGTTGTAGTTCTATCACTACTGTCATGGTTCTGCAACACAGGCATGACTTCGTGTGCCTCATTCCAGTCACCCTCTCAATGTAGTCCACTACAATATCAGCAATATTAATCAAGCATTATTAACGTGTCAACATATGCGTTAAAAAATAATGCAATGCGTTGACTCATTAAAAAAATTCAACAACTCTACAGAAAACTAAAAAACCTGCAGTCTAACGTATAAAAATCTATAAGTCAAACTAACCTATACAAATCTTCCAAAAAATGCAATCAACAAAAAATATTCAGAAGTGAAGTTATCTGAAGATCTTAATAAAATCTTAGAAAAATCCCCCCCAAAAAACTTTTTCAAATTAGGTCCCCGATTCAGGCACCTTCAGCGCCATCTGGAGAGAAGTCGGCAGTTTACCTCAAATATGATGGACTGGTTGTTCTTGCCAAGATAGAAAGCAAAGACGTAGGTGTACATGAGGGTCTGGCGACACTGGCACAGAACGTCGACGGCTTTCTTCAAAAACTGGACCTCGATCCACGACATATTATGAAGCTGCATCTCTTCCATGCGCTCTTTCACGGCTGCATACAACTGCAACAGCACCACGCAACTAATATGCGGTCACGCAACTAATCATTGTCATAAGAAGACTATGACAGTATCATACGACTATATTATCACAACAGACGTCAATCGAAATACGGGGCAGAGCCCAACATGGCGCCATAAGACCGACACATGAAAAATTTTAGGGGATTGAAATTCCCCTAGTAGCAAAGTCATGTGGTCCCAACTCAATATCTTAGCATGCACAGAATGCGCATTGTCGACTTAGGGTGGGTCAACATCCATGTGCTAAACTTCGTTGTTAGTGGATCAAAGTTCACCACATTTTTGTTCAACGTGAGAGGGATAGTAGTTGATAACACCATTTACTGCTTGTCAATAGTTCCATCCGTTCCAGAGACATTCACCGTCAAACTCAAAAGTTATCCTAAATCGTGCCCAATTTTGGACGTTTTTGCCCTCCCAAGTTTTAAGGAGGCAGTGCCCCTCCCCCCAAAAAAACTGTACTCGTGTAATCACCCTACCTAGCGCCACATCACGCGGTAAAGTTTTGTGAGATCATTCCCCTTAGCTTCAAAGTTATAGGCATGCGTACGCTACATTTTAAGCCAATTTTTGCCCCCCCTGTGAAAAATTGTTGGGGGAACCCCCAACCATGGTGAGATATGCACTAGCAAGACTTAATCATTCCTAGCAAGTGTAAAAATTTGGGGGTGCATTACCCCCTAGTGGCCGAAATATGGTCTTCTGAAAAAGTTGGTTTGGTGGTATACATTAGCCGTGTGAACGGCATGGTAAGTGGACCAAAGTTCACCAAACTTTTTTCATCTAATGCTGTAAGAATCACAGTCGATAAGTTCATTTTCCTTTTTTTTAGATATCTCTGTCCATTCCAGAGATATTTGCGCTCAAAGTCGAAAGTGGTCTAAAATCGAGCCAAATTTAGCATGTTTTTGGCCCCAAAAATTTTTTTGGAAAGCAGACCCCAAATTTTTGGACTGATATAAAACTGAACATGCTTCCAACCATGTGGCAAAATTTTGCAGTGATCGGCAGACGAACCTCAGAGATCTCGCGCTGAAAAAAAATAACAAACACTGTTGCAAAACAATAAGGCTTTCCAGGAACTACCGTTCAGGGTCGCCTAATTAGTGGCCCTATTTACAAAAGTTTTGTAAACTGAACTTTAAAAATTAGGTAAAAATCAAACATAACAAAAATCTTGAAGAAAAAAAATGTGATTTGGAGAAAAACTTTTTAAAAAATTATGAAAAGCTTACCATTATGCACAGCTTAGAAAATAATTTATACAGCAAATTAGTTAGCATATATAATGACAATGGCATGTGCAAGCATAGATTTAGCTACAAAACATCTGAAATATGAAAAATGCTACAGACTTTAAAATCTTTATAATACCACCTCAGCAGTATGTAAAGAAACAAGCTTCCTTCATGTCTGGCATACTCAGCAGAGATTACATCAAAAATACATATTAAGTTTATTAATGACTTACTTACTTATTTTGCCATACAAAAGAATGATGTTAAACCTTGTGTTCGAACTTCAAGCTCTGCATGTGGTTCATGTAACGGTTGCAGTAGAACAGATATCGCTGCAGGGCAGCACGCGACCTCTATCAATCAACGAAAACAACAAATCATCGAAATTAACAATGGAAATACAATCGACATCAGCTACAAATATAACAAAATACAGTATATGAGGGGCGTTCAAAAAGTTCTGCAAGTCGATATGTTGAACTGAAAAACTTTTCAAAATCTACACACCTATAAAATGCTTATTTATCCCAAACTCATATGAGCTTAGAGCGAATGTGATGTCATTGTAATGTATGACGTCATAAAGCGTTTTATATCGGTCCCTCCAGCCAGGCTTTCACTACAGACTACAGTCGTTCATCGTTTGGATTACCAACGCCACCAAAATTTTTTGAAATTGCTAAACAGATAATAGTTATTGCAAATCCCTGCTGTACGCAGGTTGGTTTAATTGTACGAGGCCAGAGTCGCAAACAGCCTGTTGGGTAATTTTAACTTTGGGATTGGACTGCAGTGCCAGATTTAAGGGAGATCTTTAGGGCTCGCTCCTAGGCCCCCACATGTCAGGGCTCCCCAGGTCGTACTTTGGAAAAATAATTGTCTAACCTTTCACAAAGACTATGAATATCAGTAACTGTTAACTTTTCAATAAAATTTTACAGAAAACGTCAAATCCTGACATGACACCGTAATTCACATAAGCGTTCTTATTTATGGCTATTGCAGATTTTGGCTACTGCAAATTTTAGAAAATCCTGAATGTATTTGTCAGAGTTTCCACAAAATCACACAACCTGGGGTCTCACGTTCCTAAATCCGGCTGCAGACTGGAGAATTGTTGTGCATATTGCTGGCGTTAGCACTTCAAATCGTATCTGTTTAACGTTTTATAGCGTCATAAATTACAATGCCGTCACATATGCTTTAAGCTCATACGAGTATGGGAGAAATATAACTTTTACTGGTGTATAGATTTTGAAAAGTTTCTTAATCTAATATCCAGGGGTCTATCGAGTTGCAAAATTTATTCAACTTTCCTCGTACGTATAGTTTTCTTTATGGCGGGCACAGACTTTTGCTATTAATTATTTATGATCACAAATAAAAAAATCACAGACGTACTTGTCAAGGCTCGCATAAAATCACATGTCCGAAAACCTCATTCTAGAAAATCCAGCTGTAGACTGGAGAGTTGTCATGCAACAGCAAGCCCAATTTTATGCTGTTTGCACTGTTAGTACAAATCGTTCCTGTTTAACGCTTTATGACACGTCACATTCGCTTTCAGCTCATATGAGTTCAGGAAAAATACGCATTTTGTTGACCAGTGTATAGATTTGTAACAGTTTCTTTAGTCTAACGTTATCAACTTGCAAAACTTTTTGAACGCCCCTTGTACATTACGTACTACTACTACTATTACTACTACTACTACTGTCAATTTCTGTTTAAGCCAACTATAGTGCATAACTTAAAAACCTGATTAGCAATTATCAACTGTTAACTAATCAAAGTTAACTGTTAAAACTTTTAATCATTACCAGCACAATTGTTGTTTTAATAAAATGCAAATGCTCCACTGCAACCACAAATATCTGACTGCTTATCTCTCTGGCTGTCTGCATATCACAACCTGACCATCGGTTCGACAGATAGATCATTATCAACCAATCAACTTAACTATAAAGTAGACTATAATTACTTCTTGAGCATCGAGGGCTCTCCTGGCCTCTTCCTCATCATATCGGTTACAATTGTACCTACAAGTGAAACAAAACACTTCCACACAATAATCGATGATTAAACCTTTTTGACTAATCATATTATTTTCTTACCCAACCTAAACCACAATATCAGAAACTTGACTCTGAAGCAGGCCAGTTAAAAAGTGGCAAGTACTAGCAAAGAAAAGTTGCAGTAAGCTGACACAGTACCAACACGAGCCATGAAGTTAACACATGGCAAAACAGAACTGAAAGTAGTGCTACCAAGTAAGTAAGTAAGTACACTCATAGCCAGCACAAAGTGAACAAAAAAAGTTGCAATGCAATAGATAACTTTTACTGGTGTATAGATTTTGAAAAATTTCTTAGTCTAATATCCGGGGGTCTATCGAGTTGCAAAATTTATTTAACTTTAATTTAAATTTAATTTAACAATAAATAAAAGAGAATTATTGAAATTACTACTAGTACAGAGACAGTACCACGAAGAGCCATGGGGTTCCCAGGCCGTGAGGCAGATCCAGCAGAAGTCGTATTTGCATCGTTTACAGACCATGTGATTGCAGCCGCCATCCTTCTCAATCGTCGTCTGACACTTGGGACATTCCTGATAGCAGAATAATACTTCAAAGTCTCAAGAAACCACCCATAAACCGGAAGCAACAGGCATCTTAAACGTCTGCCGATAACAGTGCTGACACTGATTCCCTGTCAAAACCTGGACCGCCAAAACTAGCCCACTACACAAAACCTAACCCTAACCATATCCATATTACTAATCCATAATACCTAACCCTAATCTAACCATACTTAACCCTATTCCTAACACTAATCCCTAACCCTATCCGTAACCCTAATTTCTAACCCTAACCCTATTCTTAACCTTATTTCCTAAACTTAACCCTATATCACTGTGTACAGGTGTCATTCCCGGTTCTGTCAGGACACTGCTCACACTAGTTTCACCACAAAACATCACATAATGTGTTTGGACTGATCAATTAACATAAACATTAATCCCAAGAAATATGCAAATACAGAACCTTTAGAAGTAAGGAGACAAAAAAGGAGCTAATCATGAGCAGATTTTAACTACTGCACTTGGTATCAATCTAAGATAACTGAATTACGAACAACTCAATGAACTCATGAATAGAGCCCACAGTTTTCTGTGGGCCGCGGAATTTCGAGGTGAGCAGCATTTTTTCGAGCCGCCACCGCAATATATCCGAGCCGAGTCGCTCGAGTCTCAAAATTTTTCAGGTTGTATTTTTAAATTGTTAGTAATGATCATTTATCCATGTTCAAGTTGTAAGGTGTAAGATTCGTTGCTCTGGAATCTTGATGCATCACATCTGGAATTGATGCATTCTACCCATTAGGCCTATCTGTGAGCATTTTGCTACTGTTGGGCGGACATTTTGGTGGAATCACATCGGACTACCTGGCAACCATAACAGTGTGAGCAAATGAGCAAGCGACACCATCGTCATCAGCATGTCTGGGACCTGCAAACAAAAAGCTACGACTGTTGGAAAAGCTGGAGTCTGACGACGGCAGTGGAGATGGTTCCACAAACAGTAGCAAGGACGATGACACTAGCACCTTTCGCATGACACAAGCAAGAAGTGGCAGCTTACTTAGTCCCAACAGTGCTCACGGAAGACAAAAAAAAATGACAGCTATACTCTACTGGAGACGTCATGCCAACACATATCCGAATCTAAGCCATATTGCGAAAGTTTATTCAACATTGAGCACGTCTTCCATACCGGTCGACAGCATGTTCTCTGTCGCTGGCCTTGTCAAGAACTCACGACGCTCCGCAATTTCGCCGCATCATCTAAATCATGTCTGCTTTATGCATGACAACTATGCTAATTTTTTCCGATAAAATAAAAATGATAAAAAAAAACAATAATTTTGAAGAATTTTGCAAACTGGCCTGCGGAATTTGGTAAAATTTTCTGCGGAAAACTGTGGGCCCTACTCATGAATCGTGTCTTATACAATGATCAGAAATAAATGCCGGTAACAGCAAAGTAATAACAGCACGGTAAAGTTGCTTTGCCTTGGTGTTAGCCGCGAGCCAGTTGGACGTCTCACTGTCATCATCACATTTCTTAATCCACAGTTTCAGTACTTTGCACTGGACTGGGTCATGCCATAGTTCACCACAGACAAAACTACACAACAGCAGATCAGTAACTAAATATCTTTAAATAAATTGCTCCAAAAACTAACTTGGATTAGTCACTTCATTTCGAACAATTTCTTAGTCAATCAAAAAGTCACAAAAACTGGAAAATTCAACAGCCCAGTACGAGCAGTTGTTATCTTTCATAAGCTAAAGCAGAATCAGAAAAAAAAGTTACAACACGGTTTCTACTACTCTGCAGAATTCATTTTCTCTCACTTTCCAGGACAAAATGAATCGTTATCCCTGAGTAATTTGTTCACACGAAATACCAATGTCGGTTTTCAATCACTTGCAATCACAATAGAAACAAAAGCCACAGAACAAATGTAATAGCAGAGGTAGAAATAATCTGTGAGCGAAGCAAGCAAGAAAAATTTTGAACCATTGTATGCAGTCTACATACAACAGTTCAAAATTTTTTCTGCATCTTTGTTAAGTCTTGCACCCTGGTACTTTTACATTCCCCGACTTTCCCTGACCCTCTGAATTTTCCCTGACTTTGGAATGTAAAATTCCCAGACTTTTTCTGATTTTCCGATGTTCCCTAATTTTCCCTGACTTCTGCTGACCACAGAAACCATGTACAATGACGCACTCTATTTCTGAATTAGTAGTCTGATTGTGAGAGCAAACAAAATGCAAAGTTTTCACAAACTGCAACTGCAAAATTAACACTGCACAAGCAATGTAAATGAGCAGTCTAGTAACGTTAGTGATGTTGAGAAACCCAAAATTATATTTTGGATCTTAATCAATCAAATAAAACTCAATTTAAGAAAATTGTTGACGATTAATTAACTAATTAATCACTTATTTCTGCAACCCTGATAAAGAGTAAATATATCATAACATCACCACAGCATAAAGCACAATAAATTCATAAATAAATAGTTGAACTTGTAAAATTACGATGTAGAATGCACAAATATGTCTCACAATTTGCCAATGTATACCAGAACCGATCCATGAAAGTAACTGGGTAACAGATGCACATATCAAACGTACATGCTTACATAAAAACTAGAGCTGTCAAATTAACGTACTAATTGATGCGTTAATAAATTAATGTGCGTTAAAAAATTAACGTGCGTTAAAATAATTAATACACATACGTAAATTTATGTTAATTTACTAAATTCTGTGAAGCAAAGTGTCAATATTCCGTTAAACTGTGGTTATTTGACAATCAAATGAATTCAAGTAACTAAACTGTGTTTGCCATTCTATTGCTAATGTAAATAAATAATTATTTTGACGACAGGCTATAGCTTTCTAAGCTAGCTATGATGGCAGTTATTGCTGATTATACGTTTAAAATTTGTTTTTAACTTTCTATATTCTACAGGCAGGCCCCCCAAACGTCATGGGACCCAGGGTAACTTACTGCCCTACTCTCCCTCTCGACGAGCCTAGGTGCATTAATAACGCATTAATTAATGTGTTAAAAAAATTAACGCAGTGCATTAATGCATTAAAAAATTAACGCTTCAACAGCTCTAATAGAAACAGGTTCAAAATCAAGTACACTGTAACATAAAGTAATTCAGAAGTACTCCACCAGAATGTATGTCCACAACGGCAGGTGACAGGCTGCGTTTCACAGTAGCGTACTTTAATGACATGACCGCAGTCAGGCTGAGGGCACCAGCGAATGTGTCGATTACACTGTATATTCATTCACAGCACAATGTGAATCAGTGGCACAGTGTCGTTAGAGTGCCACCACACATAACAATGTGAACTTTAATGACAGAAAATAACAGCAAACGTCCCGATTACAGTGTACGCGTATTCACAGCATTGCGCAAAATATATGCCGGAGTATTAATACTTGCAAACAAGAGAACAAAAACGTGATTTACTTTCAAGTATTTTCATACAAAAGAATTTTTACAGGACAAATGTCCCGAGTTAGTCGATACTTTGTTATGAGATGCCTTATTTGGCAAAAAACAGACACATTAAACTGCATTAGTGGTAACAGTAAGAGGTAAAGATAAAGAGGGTTCCGTGGTCAAGAGAGCTCTCTCTCTCTCACAACTCTGGGAGTCCGTAGCAGTGGTGCTCATCACCGTCTCCAAGCCCGGAGCCGGCAGCGAGGGCAGACGCAACTCAGTTACATAAGCGGTAGGCCAAGCCAAGCCTCTCTCCTATACTGCTGTCTACCTTTCCGGTGGTGAGGCCGATAGCAAATTATACTGCTTCATGAACAGAGGCACGTGTAAGTGAACAACTTAAACTGAGGATTTCATGATCGCCAGTTCGACACGCTAAACCATCAATCCAGCGTGAGTGAATGAGTGAGTAGGGTTTAAAATGCCATCAGACATAGTATAGGTCATTTCGGGGTCTGTCTTTCCAGGCAGAATGCACACAAACACATAATAACGGAACAGTAAGTTCCGTTACAATAAAAAGAACAGAAAGTTTAACCTTTACAGAAACACAGAACACGAGCTAAACCCAAAATTGCAAGAACTCCCATTATATGCATGCATATGTAACTAACAATAATTGTAGTTCTAACAAAGGAACAATCTTCCCTGTTATCCTCCAGACTGTCAAAGCGATTGACAGTCTGGACTGCTTTTTTGGTAGCCCGCCTACATTGTCTAGTATTGTATGACAACATTGTATTTGTGTTTTTAGCAAATAAATACTCTCTCTCTCTCTTTCTCTCTCTCTCTCTGTCATTAATTTCAGAATGCTGTCTATCGGAGAACAGGGGTTGCACCAAGCCAGCAGTGACTGCAGTAGTAACAGTAGTGTCGGTTAATAATTAAATTCAACACTTGATTTTAGTTTCAGCACTGCAGAAATTCAAACATATGCAGTCATACGTAACACAAAAATGACTGAGTGCTAAAACACTAACCATGGTCTGACAAAGTACACATTAACTGTCCACTCAACGATCCTAATAATAAAGTGATTGCCGAAACAAAACAACGAGTGGCTGAGCTTACATCGACAAAGCTGTTAGTGATGATCTGCTGGTATTTTAGCCTCACTCTCGGCTCCGTTATCAAGTTCCTATAAAACATTGGCATTCATCATGGCTCGTCACTAGTCAAATCTTTGAACTATGAAGCTAAAAAATATTAATCACTGATGCACAAAAACACTACACACCTACAATTTCTGTTATACTGCCATCTAGTATTGGATTAAAACAAACTGTAAGTACAAACGACCACAAATCTCAAACCTCTGCCTAAAATGGTTCTGCCATCTGGCGAACACAATGAAGTATCAGTTTACACCCAACATTGTAATGGCAAAATATCATTTAAAAAATCCAAAATCTACAAAAGAATTTGGATCACCAACAAAAAAAAACCCAACCAATTCCTTCTGGGGGAATGACCAACCACTTCAGAAAACTTGGTAAAAATCCACTCATAACTTTCAAAGTTGCTTTGCACACAAACAAGCTCAAAAACAAAACCTATTAATTGAAGGTGATTGTGCAGAAACCTTTACAAATAAGTTTTATAGTTGGCAGCAAATTCTGTCAAGCACTGAATTCAATAAATAATATCAAACTGTCTTTACAGTAGAGAGGAAGCAAGAAATTTGAGCTAATGCTCACAAGACATGCAAAAGGCTATAGCAGTTCCTGTTCACAAACTGTCAGTCTATCTCCAGCCATTTCGTCGCAGTTCATTCTTGTATTGTGCACTGCAGACGAAGATCACAAAAACTAATAAAAACGCCTTATTTTGGAAGTTCAAGATCTTTCAAATTCATCGATGTTGATATAACTGAAAAGCTCATCACTAGTGCTTGTTGTGATAGGCAGCATGCCCATGTCTATCTGCAACTGTTTTGATGAAAGACTGGCCAACAACGGTAAAAGAACGACTTCTACGGAAGTACCGCTCTTTGATGTCTTCGTGTGCAGGTTTCCTTGAACCTAGAAAATCGAGACTTGGACCGTCAAAATTCAACACTAAAAATTTCATATGCAGCTTCTTCATGTCTATCTCAATTGGTTTCGTCACAATTTGCTCTTGAAATGTGTCTCACAGCCCAAAATCGCCAAAAATCCATAAAAACCATTATTTTGACGTCCAAGGTCATCCAAGGTCATTGAATTTGGTGGAAATCAGAAGCCAGTGTACGACTTCCTATTAGTGATTAATAGTAACCTAGGACCTATTTCTGACTGTTATAGAGATGCAGCAACTTATTGGCTAAAAATCTCAAATTTTTCCTACCCCCTTCTCATTTAGTGCCCTTGTTCGAGGTGACCCACTTCAAATTTACGGAAAAGCTTTACGGTTCCTGAAACTAGAGTCTTCCAGGCAGCCGACGGTGAAGTGGTGATCCTAGCATGCACCGTTTTTGACCGATCCACCCGTGTGATGGACAGACGGACAAGGACAGAATTGCGATGGCTAAGACGCGCTAAAGCACTTAGTTGCTTTCACGCGTAAAAATGTCAAAAAAGCAGCCATGACTCACATCACAGTCGCGTCGTCAACAAGAATATCACAGCCATGTGCAGCGCATGATATTGTCTACAGACAACCAACAGATTCTCTCCCAAGCACCGAAACCAATCCAAAATCACTCTCATACACAGTGTTCCAAAAAAAACTAAACATTGCATTATTGATCATGTGTTTGCCGAAAACTTTGACCATTTTTCAAAAAAAAATTTTCACTGATAGATGCGAAAGTAAATTTGCCGCAGATGACAAACAATGCAAGACTTAGCTATACGTAATAATCTTTACAAGCTAGAAAGTATATAAATTCACAAAGTTACAACATTTAATAGTAAAACTGACGTTTCGGCAATAGCATTCTGTGGAACAACTCCAATTTGCCATAAGATGTTTCAACAGTGAACAAACAGTCATAATTCATTGACCTGTTTTGTTCCAAAAAAGGAGCAACATTGCTGAAACATCAACGTAACTAATAAATGTTTCAGTATGAAGAATTTGTACAACTCAATAATTACTTGTTCAACATTTGAGTTTATTATCACTTTTCATGAAAAGACAGTTATGCATTTAACTGAATGTTTTTCCTTTCCTACATTTCCCTTCCAAACACATCAGGATTACACTGTCACTTAAAATCAATACACCACTCATAATAATAAAAAAAATAATGATAATAACTGCATGTGCCAGTCCAACATCATAAATCCATCAACTTTTGGCTTAAACCCATACAGTCTTCCAACATTTCTTTACTTGCAGATCTTTAGCATTCAATTTGTTCCAGCCTGATGGAAGTTACATAATATGAGTGCCAAGCTATGCATCTAAATGAAAATATTATATTCGTGCAATATACAGGGTGGGCCAAAAAAACCAGACCTGTTTGAGCGTTGATAACTCAGCGATGGTTACCCGTAGAAAGGCATGTTATATGTCAAAAGTTTTAGAATGCTATAAAGAATAAATGACAAATTTGTATAGTGAAACATTTAAATATTTTTGGCCTAATTTGCATAAATATTCGTCACCCCTGAAATTCTGCCACATTTGACTGTAACACATGGATTTAACATAGACATTTGAGCCTTTATAACTTAGCGATGTTTATTGATGGAAAGGCACGTAATATGCCAAAACTTTTAAAATTGTTTTCAAAAAAAACGCACAACTTGCATGTCTCAGCATTTAAATATTCTTTGCCTGATTTACACAAATCTGTCCCACCCCAAAAATCATGCTAAATTGGCAGTAACACATGAATTTAAGTATATTTTCATTTAGCATACAGTGAAATGTCAACAATCATTAACACATATGTTGAGTTTGGATGAAATTTGACATAAGCAATTGCCCAGCTTTTGCATTCATAGCCATCATCAGTCCTTTTAGGCAGCCGATCGATCGCTGGAGTCAATGTGTTCAGAATCAGCTGAGCCCAGCATTCGATTAGCACACGTTTTAGCTGGTCAGTTACTGAAATTTTGTGACCATGCTATCTGTTGCAATGCCCCACACTGAATAATTCACAGAATTTAAATCTGGACTTTTTGGCAGTGAGTTTTTGAGCTCAATAAACTCCGGCAATAAACTCCGGCACACGGGAGTGCAGGCAAATGCCTAATTTCAGGAGTAATGAAGATTTAGGCAAATTAGGCAAAGAATATTTAAATGCTTGCCTATGCAAATTTGTCGTTTAATCTTCACAGCATTCTGAAACTTTTGACGTATCACATGTTTTTCTACCACTAACCGTCGCTGAGTTATCAACGCTCAAACAGGTCCGTTTTTTAGCCCACCCTGTACACCGTGTCCCAAAATTAGTGCCCCCCCTACAGAGAAGTTAGTGTAAAATCGTTAGTAATTGGCAGATTTTTACAAAATTTGAAACAGTCATTGAGACAATCATTCTGAACTTGTCTTTAAAGTTTGAGCTTAAATGGCCACCTTTGGCCTCAACACAAGCTCTTAGTCTAAGGCAGGTACGCTGCTGCTTGATCCCTTTGTCAATAACAATGCATTGAACCTAACCTTAATGTAAACAAACTCTGACGTCACAGCGACATTACACTGAACACACACGGTAAAGTGCGTACATCATAATGGGTGTGACCGTAAGTAATGTTAAGATAGCACAGTGTACGATATTTCGTTGAAATCCATGAACTACAAACTGAATTAGGCATGCTTGAAGCAGAGGGGCCGCTAATCTTGAGACACGGTTTACAATGCATAAAAACAAATAAAACACACGGAGATAAAAAACCACAGACCTGTCCCATGCCTTCATCACAGATCTTAACGGTGAGATATTGGCACCAGCAATTTCGACAGAACTCATGGCCACACTGTAATCCAGTCAGATTCTGTACAGACACACAGACGGACATTTTCAATTTTGCGCTGTACATTTTAAACAACAAAAATGCACAAAAATTTACAGAAAAAAAACCTAAAAACATGCTTTCAAACGTTTATAACAAAAAGACATGCATATTAAACACTTATGCATATATGCGCAATAAATAAATAAATATCTGTAAACCAAAAAGCAAACATTACACATGTGCAGACCTCGACTGGAATCATAAGGAAGCAAATGTCACAAAAGACTTGTCGTGAGCTGCCGGCCGAAGCTCCTGCTGCCGTTGATTGCTGCAACATCATTCACTTCAAGTTAACAGCAGCACTCCGACAACAAACTTTGCGCTAAACACCATGGAACGATTACTATTTATTTACTACCTCTACCTAGTAAACGCGGTGAATGCAGGAGAAATGTATTAATCAAATTTTCTGTCGTTCTGTTTGCCTGTACACAGCCATATGATGTCATAATGATCAGGGCCCACAGTTTTCCGCAGAAAATTTTGCCAAATTCTGCAGGCCAGTTTGCAAAATTCCGTGGCTCACTGCAGCCTTTCGTTTGTGAAAAAACTGAGTTCTATCCTGTTCAGAAGCTACAGTTACTGAAGACTGGCGTTGTGCAGAATTATGCTAGCAACATGCAGAAAAAATACCAATAGTTTTTCTTTTGAAAAATGCAATCTGTCAAGTCGCATTGTATCGATTGTGCCGTATTGCAATAGCTATTACTAGGACACACAGTTTTACGCAGTTCAGTTTGATTTTTTTCTGTGACACTGCTTAATTAGTAATATTTACGACATCAAGCCAATGATCGCACTAACCGCTGTTCATTTCTCAAAGTCTGCGAAATTCTACAGAAATATTAAAATTCCGCAGTAAAGGACATGTTCGGTGGCTCGGCTTGAAATTCCACAACCCGCAAAAAACTGTGGGCCCTAATAATGATGATGACATCACTAGCAGATCACCAGTAGATTGTGTGTCTGTGATGTCACCAGCAGCAACAATGATAGCAACAGTAGCCAGTAGTGATTTGTACCAGGAACTGGGTACCCAAACCCAATTCCAGAGTTCATTACCCAGTTCCAAATCTTGCTAATTTGTATGCGTTTTTGCACTATGAGTGAAACCAATGAAAATCTCGCAACCTGTAGCCTTTTTGGCGGAATTCAGTACTGCAAGGGTGATTCAACTTCAGCAATTTTCGTTGACAGACTAACTATAGACGTTTTATATAAAAAACCTAACTTTATGAAGAAAAATTGGGTAATTATATCTGTACATGTCATTTCATTGTCGTTTTTCCTTTACTTGCATAAAAGTTAAAACCGAGTCCGGGTACCCAGGTATCCGGGTGCAACCTGGTACGCGGTTCCTAAAATGGGTAATGCTGCAAACCACTAGTGGCCAGTAGTTTAACACAGTAGCTATACTATAGACTATTTAAAGAAATAACTGTAGTTAAGAACATTAATTAACAAATTTGCAACTATGTATTTACTGTTTAAATTACTATTTTGCGAAAATTCTATAATTCTAGATCTATAAGTATTGTCACATGTTTAAAATGATGAGGTAGCTCTATGAACTACATCTTACCACTCCAACTACCACAGACAACCTTTCAAAGCAGTTTCAATATCTACACTGGGTCACAAAATTAGCAGCCCTCTGCTTCTAATACACCTAATTCAGTTTGTAGTTCGTTGATTTCAACGAAATATGGTACACTGCACTACCTTAACATTACTTACACTCATACCCATTATGACATACACACTTTACCGTGTGTGCTCAGGGTAACGTCATTATGATATCAGAGTTTGTTTACACTAGGGTCACGTTCAGTACGTTATTACTGACAAAGAGATCAAGCAGTAGCATACCTGCATTAGACTAAAAGCTTGCGGTGAGGTTAAAGGTGGCCACTTTGAGCAAAAACTGCAAAGACAAGTTCAAAATGATTGTCTCAATGAATGTTTCAAATTTTGCAAAAAAATCTGTCGCATATTAACGATTTTACATTAACTTATCTGCAGGGGGGCGATAATTTTGGGACACGGTGTATTTCATTACAAAACACTAACAACTGGCAGTTACCAGCTGAAAATAACTCCATGGTTACCTGAGTGCAGGGCTGTCGTACGCCCTCGGATGTTTTTTTAAACGGACTGATGACATGAGCTTCATTAAACAATTTTTCCTGATCTTCATCATAGTAACTTCAATTCCAACAACAAAACAAATATTAATGTTTTCACTATTACTAACTAATGAAATCATAAGGCATCAGGCATATAGTGCAAGCAACATTTCAATAAACTATTATAACATTCTACCCAAAATATGCAACAATTTTTTTTTCAAAAATACACGAAACTACTAGTGAAATGTAGCAGATAATTACTAACAATTGAAATACACATTTTGTTCAAAACATCAAAACAGATACTTTGCTATCTAAATTAAACTGTAATCCAGGCGTAATTTAACACAATGAAGTGTTACAATGTAGCATGTAGTAAAAAGATAGCTGTTAAGATGTGTGCATACATACCATTCCATTAACTTCTCCTTGTCCCATTTATAGTGGTTTAACAGTATCCTTGTAACCGTTGCAGGAATCTATTGTCAAGCACAACCAACCAAGTGATTTTACTGCTGTAAAATCACTGTCAGCATTTTGTAATTTTTAACTCTATTTCATCGAATACAACTTATCACATTACACCTCTTGTTTTAGTTATATATAGATAACTAGAAATTTGGGGCAAAGCCCAACGTGAGTCCGCCCGGCGCCCTAAGTCCAACTGGGGGAAATTAAGGGGGGGGAGTAAAATTACCCCGGCATCAAAGTCACGTGGCCCGAACTCAAATGCATTGGTATACGCCGAACGCGCATTGTCGACTTAGGATAGGTCAAAATGAGCGCTTATAACTTTGTTCATAGTGGACCGAATTTCACAAAAATTTTTTTGTTCAATGCCCAAAACATCGTTCTCGTCAACGCCATTTAGATTTTGTCGCTATCTTCATCGGTTCCAGAGATATTTGCGCTCAAACTCGAAAGTTGTCGTAAATTGCACCAATTTTTGCACTACCAAATTTTAAGGGGGGCGGTGCCCCCAAATTTCGTACTTGCATTAACACCCCAACCTAGAACCGCGTCAAGTGCCAAAGTTTCGTCGGGCTACACCCCCTAACTCCCAAGTTATAAGAGCTCATTTATTGCAATTTAAGCCAATTTTTGACCCCCTTTTAAAAAAAAAAGTAAGGGGGCCCCAGTCCCCGGTGAGGGGTGCACTAGTAAGACTTAGTCATTTTCTAGCGCGTGTACAAATTTGGGGGCGCAGCACTTCTTAGGGGCCGAAATATAATCTTCCGAAATATTCGACTTAGGGTAGGTCAACATGAGCCATTATAACTTGGTTCGTAGAAGACCGAAGTTTACACAGTTTTTTTGTTCAACGCGGAATCAACCATATTTGATAACGCCGTTTACTGCTTGTCGATATCTCTATCCAGTTTAGAGATATTTGCAGTCAAACTCAAAAGTTGTCGTAAAACGTACTAAATTTTGGACGTTTTGTGCCCTCCCAAATTTTAAGGGGGGCAGTGCCCCCAAATTTCATACTTGCGTTAACACCCCAACTTAGAGCCCCGTCAAGTGCCAAAGTTTCGTCGGGCTACACCCCTTAACTCCGAAGTTATAATGGCTCATTTATTCCATTTTAAGCCAATTTTTGACCCCCCCGGTGGGAAGTGCGATAGTAAGACTTGGTCATTCTCTAGCGCATGTAAAAATTTGGTGGTGCAGCACCCCCTAGGGGCCAAAATATGGTCTTCCGAATAATGCATTTTAAGTGGGTACGATCCCACATCGAGATCTCCAAGGTTACTGGATCAAACTTCACCGAACTTGCTTCGCCTAACGCAGCAGAAATCGCGGTAGACGGAATGACTATCCGATTTTGAATATCTTCATCCGTTTCGGAGATATTCGCCGCCGAACTTCAAACTCATCCGAAATCGGGCCAAATTTTGCATGTTTTTGGCCCCCGAAATTTTTTTGGGGTGTGCCCCCCAAATTTTGGACCGGCATTATAAAATTGGGCCTGGTACTGACCATCGTGCAAAATTTCACGCCGGTCGGCCCACGCATCTCGGAGATCTCGCGTGGAAAGAAATAAATAAAAAAACATCTGCAGTAAAACATAAGTTCTTCCGAAAACTATCGTTTTTGGGCGGACTAAAAAGTAGCAAATAGTGTAATGTAAAGTTTGTTACTAACAACACAAATTTTTCAACACTATACCAAGATCAACGAGTTTTTTGCAAAAAAAACATGTGAGATGCTACATTACTTACTCTTGAGCTTAATCTACTGCATCATCACATCATCATATTTGCACAGCTGTGTATTAGCCATTGGTATAGTTACTACACAAATTACTTCATTTTCATTTTTTGTTTAATTCACTAACATTTTCAAGAGTTACTCCATGTTTGACAGTCTACATAAAAGATGCTACCTTACACAAAATCTTCAATGTAGCAAAATATGCGGTAATGTTAACAGCCGGTACATGACATTTGGGCGTCGCCGTTTGGGCGCTCACCGTTTGGGCGCCTGGACGTTTAGGTGATGGGACGCTTGGGCACCACCGTTTGGGCGCTGTGCTGCTTTAGTGCCATCTCCATCTCTCTATCTTATGTAGTCATTGTTCTCCATATGAATTAATGTATGTTTATTGCTTCACATGATAAATTCAACTGCGCTTCTTAAGGCCTATACTACTTGAGTGTTTACTAATGTAGGCGTTGTACGTTCTGTATGCGGTGGACGACTTCCTTTGGGTGGTCCATTGTGACCATGCGTCCATTTGGCACCGTTGTGGAGATATGGCGCCTCAAATGTTGGATGCACAGATGTGGACACGGAAGAAAGATGGAAAAAGGGAAAGAGAAAAAAAGGGGGAAAACAAGGGAAAAGAAAATGGAAAGAGGAAGGAAAAGCATAAAAAGGAAGGAGAAACGTGAATGAAAGGGGAAGGGGAAAGGATAAAGGAAAGAGAAGAGAAAGGGGAAAGGAAAGGAAAAGGGGAAGAAAAGGAGAAGTGGAACAGAAAGGGGAAAGGGAAGGAAAAAGGGGGAAAGGAAAGGGCAAGGGAAAACGGAAAAGGAAGGAAAAGGGGATGGAGAAAGGGAAAGGAGAGGGGGAAAGTAAAATGGGTAATGGGGAAAAGGGTAAGGAGAAGGGAAAGGCGAATGAAAAAGGAAATGAGAAGGTGGAAGGAAGACAGCTTAAGAAAAGTTGGAAACACAATTGCACGCACAGACACTCAGGTGATTTTATACATTTTATGCATTTGACAGACAGCAAGTTCATTGTACGTTAACGGCAATGACGTGACACAGTGCCGAAACGGCGGCGCCTAAACGTCCTCAGCGCCCAAAGGGTGTGTGCCGAAGCAGTTGCGCCCAAACGATCAGGCCTAAACGGCGACGCCCAAATGTCCTGCTCTGGTTAACAGCATAAATTTATTATAGAAATGTACAATAAGTAGTGATAAGAAATCTTTATTGAGTGCACAATAATAAGGCCATTAGGCCAATGTATAAAACAATCTCAGTACCAGCAAACAGTGGCAAAGACCCCAACTCATATTTGACACACAAGCAACACACAATTTCTTAATGATGTGTACAATTCTGCACTACGGTTCTGAGAAACAAAGATCAAGCAAGCTTTTGCAGACCCAAGCCTGTAACTATTATGCCAATGACAGGCTGTAGTAACCAGTGACATTACAGAGATGTGCAGATCTTGAATCAGTCCACAGATTTTGACCAAGGATCCGCTGTCAGTCCGCATCTACAACAAGAGAGAAATATTGGATCGGCGTCTGTCCACGTCCGCACTGAATAAACCTGCCTCTAGTCATTAATACTAAGGTAGACCACTACGCACCTAGGCCTATAGCAGATTACAATTTACCACTGCCAGTGCTACCGTGCTATGCACATCTCAACACTCACCACTTCTATCTGTTTTTAAATTTTATTAGGAAAAAATTCACTCATCACAAAACAGGATACGCATCAGTCCACATCCGCAAACTTCGTCACAAAACAAGATCCATGTCCATCCACGTCCGCAAAATATCCTGTGAATCTGGATCCGCGGACTGACGCATCCGCAGTCTGCACATCTCTGTGGCATTATGGCAGAGAGAAGGCAGGAGAGCACTTGCCACCCCAAATTTTCTGCAGTCCAAAAATTTTCTTCTTGTCAAAAAATTTGTGCGGAAAAATTGTGGCTAAAAAATTGTGCAAATGTTGGGGCTGGCTGCAAAAACCCCACTTTGGGAAATTTAGAAGCAAAATTGGTATTGAGCACTCATAATCTCCACTGTCAGAAATTTGCAGCCATCTGTCAGAAAATTCCACTTCCTGCCCTGCCTACTTTTAAATCCATGATTGCCACTGTTGATGCTGAGCACTGCCACAGCAGTCTACCTGCACAATTGTGTTAACTTCACGTATGATTTCCTGCATCAGCTCAACGACTTGATCCCCGGTCAGAATCTCGTACGGACACGCCTCTTCTCCAGGCTTCGGTTTGATAGCATCCATCTCCTGCTCCATGTTGATGATGTAATCCTCGTCAATGTCATCAACTCCTCCGTCATCATCGGACTCGGGAAAATCATCATCCATCGACAGCATCCCATCATCGGAATCCGTCATCTTGTGCCTTGGTGCAAAACGACCTGATTAGGCGCCAACCAAGTTCATGTAAGTAGACCCAGAACTTAATCCTCATTCATGATATTCGGTACATTCATCCTACAAAATATCATCATATCATCAAACAACAGAATGTGAACAAATGCAAATGCTAGAACACCACTGAGTATTAAAGCAATGACTTTCAAAATAATGACTTTACAAACTTTACTGCATATTGTCAACACATACAAGGCATACACGTAAGCAGTGCTAATGTGTTTTATACAAATGTTTTAATCACAGTAGCTGAAATGTTCAATGTGGAATAACAAATATGTACATATGACTACACCATAACCAGATGTTATGTTACAATTTCATTGTTACAGTAAGCACTATCACTGAATTATTACCATAATATAACAACATGCATTTAAAGCATAAACCTTGAAGCGTTGTCTAATCTTTTCTCCAGACTTAAGAAGTGCACTAACAAAATCTTTACTGCAGACTATAGTGCTTCCTTCCTATCTGCAAGACTGCCATCACGGATTATTGGACTGTGCATCCAATTTTTTCAAGCTTTTATCTTTCTATTAATTAGTTTTTCTGCATTTATGTGCAGTAGACAGCCGGGCATTCGACAGTTTTAAGCGCACACTGACACTTTTTATCTCATTTTCGCATAAATACTGGACACTGATCAGAAAATACACTTCACAATTTTCTTCCAAATACATTCACCGTAGCCGACAACGCTAAAGACACTGATGGCATAACTAACAATAATCTGTCAAAGGTTGGCGTGCTACGACATGCGTTATACCACGGCTAAATAATTGTTTAAAACTATACCAGAAAATAAAATAAAAACCGATCATAATATTTACTACAGAAAATAATCACAAGGGACGTGCATCACGGAAGTGAGTACTCGCTTACTTACTTGTTACTTTACTGGCAGTAAAACGTGCATTGCGCCCATAGCCAGAAACATTCTGAAGTTCTGAAGTACTTGTGAGTAGATAAATTGGTTGCAATACGCACGTATTGTGGCATATACCGTACGTCGGTGCAAAGGTCGACGATGGTACCGTTGGATAGGCCATTGACGAGTTCTAGGCTGTCATGTGTATGTGAAATTTTGCCTGGAAAGGCCGTCCCCGAAATGACCAATTGTGTCGGGCGGGACGTTAAACCCTACTAACTCACTCATTCAGTACTCACCTTCTACTTTTGTCTATTTCGCTATTAACATGATATACCGTGCATTTTGGTGAAAGGGAGTCGCGACCCTTCCATGAGGAGCCAGATTCACTTCTCTATTCTAATTAGCACCTTATGCACCGGGACATCCTTTAAAAGTTTTCGTTATGCACTCAGCACTGCCGGCATGTCCACAACCACTACTGGTCAGGAGTCTTCAACTTGTTGAAGTTTGACCATACTCCGAAAAAGAAGAAGATAACTTATGAGTCGCTACACTTAGCTTGATATTTTGCACGACCACATACATCTTGACAATTTCAGAACTTTACTGAATATCAAGGTCATAAGTCAAAGGCAAGGTCATACGGGTTTATTAGCAGGATTACGGAAAAAACTAATTACTTACGAAGTTGCGTGAAATTTTCAGAAAATTTTGCATTTGGCAGAGAAAAGAGAAAAATTACTGTAATTGAAAGCTAGCCATTGCATTTTGCACTCACGGTGCTCTACCACGTTACGTTATATTTTTATTTCTAGTTCCACTGCAAGTCGTCTTTTACTGTTTTGTTTTGCTTTTTGACTTCCGTTCTGTGTTGGCAGTTAATCACATTTTTCCTCGTTCTTGTTACATAATAAGCTCGCCAGTGAGAGCGCTCTGTATAGAAATATAAAGTAGATTGTGTTTGATACGAGCCTTGTGTATTTACAGTCAACGAACGTCATGGATGATTGGAAACCGAAGACAACACCGGTCGTAAGACTACAAAGACCA
>Ga0209367_1001756_pt1 | contig 27497 bp, 17 predicted proteins | sample WorMetLIZISLAND2_FD_187412 | JGI IMG/M metagenome (GOLD analysis project Ga0209367, IMG submission 187412) | Marine gutless worms symbiont microbial communities from Max Planck institute for Marine Microbiology, Germany - Olavius geniculatus... ...
GGTCCCCACCTTCCGTAACCCATATAATGGGTTACTACTCATTTAACCGACCCCGGAGGATGGCAGGCTGAGTTGGCCTTGTTGGTTGACTTATAGCGGACGCTGTACCCAGAAAGTGGTCAAGCAGCCATCTAGACTGATGTCTAGCGCAGGATAAGGAAAGTCCGCCGGCCAGGACCGACGTTCTAACCACTATGCTACGCCACCAACCCTGATACACGGCTTCAGCTGCATGCCCACATGAAAGAAACAGAAGCTGTGAGTAATAAGCATCTGTTGCCAGCCTACCGGACACTGCGTGCTAAGTGCTGATTGTCCTGCTGGCTGCCACGTCGTTTGGATGTGAAGTGCAGTAAAGGCATCTGCCAGCTCTTAGCAATAACATCCTCCTCCGACACTATGCAACAGTGCAACAAACATACGGCAAAAGTGCCGCTACATGCAGTAGTCCTACATATTTGCATTTTTACAATGCAATTTCAATTATTATCAAGGTCTAATTTTTTTACTGTTAAGCACTGCCATCCAGTATTTGGCAATGTCAGGAAACGCTACAGAAACTCTTGTCAAATTATAATTACTACATCTCGAAGAATTAACGGCAAAAACCGCAGTAACCTAGTGTTGAACATTTGTACTAAAAATAATTAAAATCTGATAATCCTTCATGACAGAATTTATAATGTCAGAAATCCTTTTTTCAGACACAGTGCATATGCAAGTATCAGCAAATATCAGGTAAAAATAAGTATAAGATGCGTGATAGATGACAACAAGAAATTTGAGCTAATGCTCACTGGACGAGCGAAAGCCTATAGCAGTTCCTGCCCGCAGGCAGTCACCTATTGCAGCACTAACCGGGCCCAGCATAGAGTAACTTCGTTTCAGCTGAAACACATTACCAACAACGCCACGCCACCAATGCCAGCACCATGGCGCCGCCTTTTGAATGATTTTGTGTCGCAGTCCGAAATCGCCGAAAAATTCATTAAAAAATCCCTATTTTGGTGTTCAAGGTCATCCAAGGTCATTGAATTCGGCGCCAATCGATAGCCAGTGTACGATTTCCTATTAGTGATTAATAGTAATCTAGGCCTTATCTCGCATCGTTACTGAGATACAGTGAGTTATAGGCCAAAAATCGCAAATTTTGCCTACCCCCCTCTCATTTAGTGCCCTCGTTAGGGGTGACCCCCTTCGAATTTATAAAAAAGCTTTACGGTTTCTGAAACTAGAGTCTTCTGGGCAGCCGACGGTAAAAATTTGGTGATCCTAGCTTGGACCATTTTTGCCTGATCCACCCGTGTGACGGACGAACAGACGGACAGAATTGCGATAGCTAAGATGCGCTGAAAGCAGTAGCTGCTTTCATGCATAAAAATTACTAATTTACAACAGAAGTTAAAAGCAGGTGTTAACAAGAAGCCCAGCTATCGCTAGGAAGAATCGACCATAACACCTAAGTCCGAAGCCAAGCATCCGACTTCCAGTCACGAAGAAAAAAAGATTTGTCAGAGGTGACAGAGTTCCATGCACACTATGTTAGTGGAATGCTGTCTCAAAAGCTATAATTAATGCTAGCATAACATACGTCATGCACAGTGGCACATGGTCATCTCACCAGATGATATAAACAGTTACAGTAGTAAATAACAACAGAAATACTGAACGAAGGTTTTGCAAATTTTTCTCATAATAGAAACACCTTCCTAAAAAAACATGCTACGCTGCTACAGCCTATACAGTTCCTGTTGCAGTACTGACCTTCAAGGTCATCCAAGGTCAATAATTTTCATGTCATTTAAAAACCCAATTATGCGACTTCCTATTAGCGATCAACAGCAACCTAGAACCTATCTCTCACCGATCAGCCGCAACAGCGCATAACGACCTTCAAGGTCATCTCATTTAAAATGGCATATGCCACTTCCTATTAGTGATTAATAGTAACCTTGGCCCTATCTCTTACCATTTCCGAGAAACAGCCATTTATGGCTTGAAACTTTTCATTGAAAATTGCGCCAAGCCGCTGCAGATGGAGACCTGGTTACTATTGAAACCCTATAGGAAACTGCCAGTGCACTATCTGATGGTATGCATTCACTGACTTAATCCAATTATAATCTACTGTCCATAGTCCATACTGGAACAAAAACACACAGATTACATTTTGGGTGTCAAAGAAGCGGCAGTTGGCAGAAGAAATAAAGTAAAAATGAAGGGATTGTGCGAGCAAAAGAAGAAAAGAGAAAATGTTTAAGCTGTCTTTTTTTATGCCTAGAGTTTTCTGTGCCAAATAATAAAAGGTCATCCAAGATCACATGATGGGAGAGGTGTTTCAGTCAAACCTATTAATCCTCCCTCCCCCGGCTAGGAGCATGGAACAGATCAGCAGAAAGTAATGTGATGCTACCACTGCGTAGCGGTGTCCTCATTGGAGCCACTTCTTCCATCACAATCAGCTTCACATCACAGGATGCTGCTCGTTTTGTCAGCCGACTCAAACTCTTAGCCTCGCCATTTGGCTGCAATTTCACATATCAACACTGGTACTACCTTACCACACACAACTCTTATCACTAATTCTTTTGATGTCAACATATAGCGCTGTCAGCACTATACGCACCAGGTAACGCACCACGCGAGGCTGGTAATCCAGCCTCTAGGGTCAAGGAGAAGTAAGAAGTAAGAATATGAACGATGTGTACAAAATTATCCAATTCGTCGAGAAGTGCACTAATGTGCAGGCATTCCTGTCTGGTATTCATTTGGATATGTTATTGTGATAGATAGGCCCTATTGCGACTTAATTTTCTTCTTCTTATTCTCTGCACTTCATTGCAAATAAATGTACTAATCACATTATTGCAGTAACTGTCACTTGCCTTCTCTAGTACAAATATGCAGTTAACACCAAATAATCTAATCTGAACAATTAAAATAAAATACAAATAATGAACAAAGTAGTGGTAATAATACTGGCATACCATTAATAGATCGAGAGAGCATGCTCGTGCAAGGTCTTGTTCTGACTTACTCCGTGTTGGCTCTGCACTAAGACAAGGAGTCAAACTAATGTCACCATTAGCACCATCATCTGCATTATCATCACTGGATGGATCTGTTTTAGGCGTCTCCTGATCCTGCATTTCTGCTAACCTGTTAAACGTACACAACACTACAGAATGGCTAGCGTTCATGTTGGTATGCAAGACGTGCAATACACTCCACATTACTTATAAGCGACTACAAGCAAACCATTGCTAATAATAAAAACCACAACTACAATCACAAAAATGATGGAAAATTTGGACCTGTCCTAATCCTCGGGGCGGGGCGGATCGTCGGGGCACCATCTGATTGGTTTAAACGATCACGTGACTGTGACGTAGGTGATTCGAGTTTTCGGACTGTGTTTCAAACGAGCCATGTGCAATGTACAGGCTATGGCTGCCAAAATTTCGTTCACCGGGATGTTGTCGTTGTCCCGTATTTTGGCATTTGCATTTGTTTTGCATTTATTCGCATATAATCACTTTTATCGTGTACCTAATGTACCTTTTTGCGCTCGACCTGAAGTTAACAGTTGCTCTTTTTATCCGTCTATCTTGCATATTTTCTGTTGTTACTCATATTTCATTCAAAAGACTAATAGACAACTTCTAGAAGTGAGATCCGCGCTGTATAGGCCTATATAAATGCCGACACATCTTGATCCAAGTTTTATAAAGTTTGCCCCGAGTTGATCCGAGGCCATGCGATAGCTTCGAGAATTCGTGAACCGTATGATTCGCCCCGAGGATTCACACTGTATTTTGATCCGCCCCGCCCCGAGGATTAGGACAGGCCGAAAATTTGTCAGAACTGGTAAGCACCAGTTACCGGACTGCCCTTACAGATTCTGGGATCTGTTTTGAGATTTCTTGCACTAATTGCTTTTTGTGTTAGATCTTTTTTGTTAATTTTCTGCTATAACAATGCTGGCTAAATTACGCTATTTGACTTTCAGTTCTCCAGCTCTTCACACATCTTCGGCCTTTGCTAGCATTTTGTAAACAAAAGTCACATGACCTCAACACTAGAGATGGGCGATTCTGATAATTGAAATACTGTAAGATTTTATACAGCGGTAATTTAAGCTGTTCGTGTGCTTATTACAAGTTGCAGTTTTTACGTCGTTTAATTTGTTGCCTGTACTGCCCAAAATCAAATATACCGGTAATCGTTGCAGAGGGATGCTGGTAGATAATTTTGTGTCGCTGCAGTACTTTTCGGATGTTTTCGGTTTTTAGTGCTACCGCATGATCACGGAAGTGACTGTTTACTGTTTACGTATGTTTTGTGCAATGATTGACGTCCTAAAAATGAATTAGTGGATAAACGGAAGTCTTTCTAGCTTGCAAAACTTATTTCGCTTTTTCATTTTGTGTCTTGCACGTTTTCGATTATGAATTCAATCGCTTGGCACTTGTATGCGTCTGTCGTCGTCGCCCTGCTAGTGTTGGTGTGCGCCCACACTGCGCCGGCGCGGCTAGAAAACTCGGAAACTGCTCGTCGTGTTCGTCGCCGGGCGCCCGTACACCTACCAACTGCCAAGAACGACACGGCAGTCTGCAACAAAACTGATGACAGTAACTCTACGGCGTGCAGCGTCAATGCTGGAATTGCTGACCGAGTGAAGAACTTTATTAATTCCAATACCGGTGTCATATATCGAGCTTTGCTTGTCTTGGGCTCAATATCGGCAATAGTCGTCGTCTATATTTCATTCCGATACCTTCGGTAACTATTTGTTTTCTGTAATTTTGTTACGCAGTCCTGATTGTTAACAGCTAATCTGAGATTAGGCAAGAATTTTTCATTGCAGTAGACTTATAACAGTGTCACTGTATTTTGTATTAAGGGTCACAATAGACCAGAACATTATTTAACTCTGAGAATATGTTCAAGAAAAAAGACAATGCAGTAATGCACAAATTATATATTTCATGTATTTTTTAAAATATGCCACGTAAGATATTGTTTTTTTCTGATCAGTGCCAGTTTATGCATCCTTATATTCCATACTGTATACCATATTGAGCGTGCAATTAATTTGGAATGATCGCACTTTTAGAGCGGTGTCAGTTGTATAAATGTCTGTTATATTTTTTATGCATGTCAGACTGTCAGTTGTATAAAATTCCATACAAAGTGGTGCAAATTTTGTGCTAAGTGCGTCTTTCAGAATATCAGAATTTCTCATGGCTGTTTCTTAGAAGTGTTTAAAGTTATTGCCAAGGCTACATAGTATTACTGTCAGTTTTGTGTTGTTGTGTGACTGATGTGTGGTACCATTATGTACAGCATTCACTGGAAGAAGAGTAAAAGTCGCAAGTACGGGCTGATAACAATGCCGGATGATAAGCTGGAACTGAAGCCGTTGGATGATGACGATGATGATGATGATGAAGATATGACTGTGTTCGACCGGACGAAGCCTCGAACCACAAACTCACAGACTCAGCCTCTCAAGAAAACTGCAAAACAGTTCTGTAAGTGTGGCAGACCATGTCTCTAGTTGACACTACACTGTGGGCCTTAGAAAACGTGGCACTTTACTTTTGTCAATGTCTTCGCCGATAATTAACCAATTTTCAAAATTCTTTCACTGGCGCACTCTACAGACAATTTGCAATAATGTGATATCCCACCACGCTCCAACTGCGTTGCTACACTACTGTGTAAAACATAAATTTTCAAAAATGACCAAAATTATTATAATGCATATACAGAAATTATATTTTTGAAAAAAATTGTACCATTTTTCATGCAAAAATTAAATTATATTTACTACCAGATACATTTCCGATTTTTGTAAACAAAAACAGACTTTTGTGTTCAGTATTAATTTCCAATGCAGTGACAGCATACTGGTAATGTAACATGCCATTTAACAATGGAGACAAAGCTTTTGTTAAGAACGTGTACCAGACAAAAATGCAAGTTTCAGAGGATGCTGACAAAATTTTCGAAGACAAACTACAAAAAAAGGAAGACTGGGCATGTTATTAAAAAAGATTTGGCAAACACAAAGCACCGACCAAAAGCATTAGTCTGACAGACTGACGTATGCACACAATGAAAAGAATGTGACCACTGTGAAAAAACTGGTAGCCCCGCTAAGGCAGGAAGGCCAGAAACAAACACATCGATGATCGTTCAACAGGCCAGATATCCAAAGGAATGTATCTAACACAGTGTAGCACTGTACAGGTCATTTATTGTGTGTTTGTTTGTCTGAAGTGTTTTTCGTTTACCAACACGCATGCTGCCTAATATTGCTGTTTTTCCGTACATTTATATTTTGCAAGGTAGTGTAGTGACACAGTTAAGATGTGGTGAGGTATTCAGTAACCATCTTATTGCTACGCTGAATTGTGCAGTGAAAGAATTTTGAAAATCCGTTAACATTTGGCGAAAATATGTACAATAAAAAAGTGCTACTTTTTGGCCCACCCTGTACATAATATTTGGTGCTTGAAGATAAAGTCTTTAGTGGTGGGTATCTGACAAGCTATATGTTGTCTCATTTATTTATCACAATTTCTATAGGCAAATTGTATCTTCATGGAATAGTTTATACCTCCGCCACCATTTTGTTTTTTTTTATATTATTTATCTGTCGTATGACTGTGCATATGTCCATCTATATGTCTGCATTTGTGTTTCCATGATATCTACATGTATGGTGGTAATAGTATGCATTCACCGACGTAATCCGATTATAATTTACTGTCCATAGTCCATACTGGAACAAAAGCACATGGATTACATTTTGGGTGTCAAAGAATCGGCAGTTGGCAGAAGAAATAAAGTAAAAATGAAGGGATTGTGCGAGCAAAAGAAGAAAAGAGAAAATGTTTGAGCTGTCTTTTTTATGCCTGGAGTTTTCTGTGCCAAATAATTTTATAACGTCTTTATTCACAAAAAATATGGTAGCAAGGTAATGAGTTTACAAATAAGCAAAACTTAGCAATTCACAGTTAACTATTCATATAGCATGTTGAAGTTATTTTTGTAAATGGGTTTGTATTGTTTACTTTTCTGTGGTTCAGCAACGGGAAATCATGATCCATCCAGTTCTAATTAGTGCTCTGCCACTATCTAAAATTCATCATGAATCTAGCCTAACTGGCAAAATTGGATTGGCCGGTTAAGTACATGTCAGACGTACTGGTTATAAGTAGAAGTTTTGAACGAGTAAGTAGACTTTTTCTTACTGGCATGTCAGTACGTAAAACTTTTTTTCCAAAATGAGTTAAACTGCCTGTGTTGTGCATTGTTTCAGAAACATGACAGAGGTGTACTGAGGTTGATCGGCTGGTCTGGCTAATGTCTCGACGTTGATTGCCTTACTGGTGACAAGTCTTATAAATCCGTCGCAGTTTATGCAAAGCTTCCATCTCTTGTAAATGACAAAGAGATTTTATTCGCTATGATACGTGGAGTATCGGACAGTTAGCAGCGTTTGTTCTTAGTTGTGTGCAGGTGAAATTTTCAGTCATCGCTTTAAATAATTTACGCCATCAAGTTTTTGTCACCGACCTTGATTACATCACCTGTATGTGTTCATCTTTGCCGTTGAGATTGTTCTGTGCTTCATTTCGGTCTTCGTAAGCAAATCCGTAAATGTTGTTGGGATTAATTTTTGCAAAATTTTATGCAGTGGCAGGCAGAAGAAACAATCAGTAGATTGGGAGGTGATCTTTGTTCTGGTTTTTTTTGTTTGTAATTTCTTCAAAAGATGAAAGCTAGTTTGTTTTGTTGTTATAGCTTTTACATTCTGTAGAGCATGACATGTAGATGTACTCATATTCTCTACAATCAGTTTAAAGAAGGTAAATTGTATTGTTCGTGTACATATAGTAATTTATCCAGTCTTAGTCTTAAGAGCCTTTTAAACAGAATTGTATCTATTTCATTTAGTGTCAATGTTTAATATTCGATCAATATGTTTATACTTTAGTCCCATTTTGTTCCTGAAATGGTTTGGTAAAGTGTTTGCATGGTTCTTACAGTCAGGGAAAAATCAGAAGATCAGGAAATGTCAGTGAATTTTGCATTTCAAAGTCAGGGAAAAGTCAAAGTACCTGGGTGCAAAAGTTAACAAAGATACAGAAAAAATGTGTAAGTTGTTTTATGCAGACTGCGTACGACAGTTGAAAATTTTTTTCTGCTCGCTTTCTGTCAATATATACATGGATTTTTAGCGCAAACATGCAGTGCTGTTGAATTGCTACAGAATCTCAGAACTGACAACGACACATGCATATATAAATTCACTGATACTAACAGAGTATCAACCATCTCCTTTCAATACTTTGATCGTTGATTAGTGTCTATAATGCCATCATTCAGACTGTTGAGTTCATGTCGAGGCATTTTGATGGGAACTTTCTCCCAGAAAACTAGAAGGTCGCAAGCTCCCTCCCTCTCTGAGAGTGATCCGAGTGACTCGTTAAACATTTTGTTTTAACTGTAATACGTCTGATGCAAGCCCCTGGCTTTTATTAAAACAAGTGCTCTACAACCTCTGACTTGTAACTGAGACTTGTTTTCCATCATAAACCTGGCTAATATTCAAACATTGTGAATTTATTAAACTTTTACTGTATGCAGTGTGCATATACTACAGAACGTTTAGCTTTTATTTGACACCGGGTCAGTGGCATCGTGGATTTAAAAAGTAAGCGGGGCTAGAATTTGCAAGTTTCCGATGGACACTACAAATTTTCGACACAATTCTGACAACAGCAAATTTCTGACAGAAGAGATCGTGGGTGATCAAAATTTGAATTTTGTGCCTAAAATATCCTATACTGAAAGGTTTCAGCCCCTAATTGTTCATTTTTAGACGAAAAGTTTTTGACAACAAGATATTCTGACTGCCTAAAATTTACAGAGCCCCTCCCCAATTATGACGCCACTGCACCCGCTTGTATTGGAGAGCCAGCTTCTAACAGAAGTTTTACAGTACAAGGTAATTGCTGATGATGGCATGTTAATGTTGTATATTTCTACAGTTAATACGTTTTATGTTTTATGCCTATATTGTACACAGTGAATTATTCCAAGTTAGGATCAGTCCCCGCACGATCTTTCATAATTGATGATGCTGGCTTTTTAGCCAACTGTACTTACGTAACGGTCGAGCTTATGGTACAAGTTGTCACCTAGGCGTGCAAAATTTCAGCAATCTAGTGCCAAGGGAACATTCTGAAATTTGGGTTGAATGGAGGGGGGTAGGAAATGTGCTTTTTCAACAGAAAACTGGCCATATCTCAGAAACGGTAATAGATACAGGTCAACCCACTTAATCGCATATCACTTAATTGTATATCCCATTTATTTGCATGAAATGCCAAATGACAAAACCAAAAAGCTTCCTTTCTGGGCTAAATACGCCCGCTTAATTGCATACCGCTTAACTGCATAATGCCGGTGTATTTGAATACCCATCAGCAAAAAACATTTCCACTTAATGGAATAAGTCAGCTGTGCAGGTCAACACTAGCCTGTTTATAATCAGAGTATAACAGGCATTGCCTCCTACAGAGTTGGGCAGCCAGAAACAGACGACTCATTTTCTCATGACGCTGGACTTAATGAGCTGATAAAAGACGCCAGCAATGCAGGGAGAAGGCTGCAAGGAGGCAGACAACCAAGCTGGAGCAGTGTGGGGGAGGGAGTAGAGTGGTACAGGTGGACAGCTGGCCCAAGCATCCAGCCAGCCCAGGCACCCAACTAGACACCAGAGGTCATGTGTCCTTGGCTTTAGTGGGCCAAGTGTCAATTCGGCATCTTGATTTTTCTGTCTGTTATAAACTTGAAAATGTGGCGTATTCACATGTGGCTAGTGTTCATCGCCAGACGAAAATGCATGATTTATTCATTGTTCCTAATCATTAAATTTCGTTTGACTATATTGTAAGCCTAGTGTATTAAACTCTTTACCTTAGGTCTAATACAAACAATTATGCCTATTAAAGTACTAAAACCTATACATATGCATAAAGATAAGACAACGAAGGTATTTGAACGATTTCATATGTATAAATGGTCAGATAGTATTGCTGATGTTCATTTCAGTGGAAGACATGTATACATTAGGCTCCTGCCTAATCGCATAGCCTGGATAATAGCATAACGCCAGCCTGAACGGACCCTATGCAATTAAGGGGGTTCCACTATACTGCCAAATCACTAATAGGAAATGGCATACACCCTTTCAGATGAAATGAAAATCTTCAACCGTGGATGACCCTGAAGGTCACTTAAAACCAGCAGTCAGCTATCCTAGTGACAGCTAGGCTTCTTATTCCGTTTTAGATGCTACTCTAGCCAATAGCAACAAAGCACTGAAGGGTTGCATTGAAGCTATATTTATGTTGTACATTGATGAGCATGTTATTTTTGGTGACAGGTTTCAGTGATTTTTGTTCGATTTTTTGTAGCAGTTTATGCTTGTTTTCAGTAATCCCAGAATTGTACATCGTTGATGTTGAAGGATTGTGTTCTGTACCAAAATAACTGCTGTTTTAGATTAATTTTACAGCAACAGCAAGATGTTGTTAGACAGAACAACAAACTTGTGAAATGTTGAGATGTGATTCTAATATATAATGCTTTAGACTTAAGTCTTAATCTTAGTTCATACTTTACAAGCTCTGTTTAGTTTTTTTGGTCTTAGACTAAAGTATCGACCTCGCTTATTGTTTTCAATATTTAAGTAAACATATTCTGAATGTTCGTGGTAAACACTATTTAAGCTTTAGGCTAGCAGCACATAGAAAAGTGGTAATGTTCTGCAGAGATGCACAGCATGTGTTAATTATTGACACACTGAGAGACGTAATGAAAAAACTGCAGTAATGTATCATACATTAGAATACGGATGTTTAACTTTAAGTATACAAGAAATTTGAGCTAATGCTCACGAGACACGCAGAAGCCTATAGCAGTTCCTGTTCGCAAACTGTCAGTCTATCTCCAACCATTTCGTCATGACTTTTGCAGGGGTACCACTCTGATGCCCTCATGCGCAGGTTTTCTTGAACCTAGAAAATAAAGACTTAGACCGTCGAAATCTGCGTTCGATGCTGAAAATTTCGTACGCAGCTTGTCCATGTCTATCAATTGATTTCAGCGCAATTCGCTCTTGAAAAATGTGTCTCGCAGCCCAAAATCGCCAAAAAATCCACAAAACCACTATTTTAGTGCTCAAGGTCATCCAAGGTCATCGAATTCGGTGGCAATCGAGAGCCGGTGTACGACTTCCTATTAGTGATTAATAGTAACCTAGGCCCTATCTCGCACTGATACAGCGACTTATTGGCTAAATATTGCAAATTTTTCCTACCCCCCTCTCATTTAGCACCCTTGTTTGAGGTGACCCCCTTCGAACTGATGGAAAAGCTTTATGGTTCCTGAAACTAGAGTTTTTCAGGCAGCTGATGGTGAAGATTTGATGATCCTAGCTTGCACCGTTTTTGACTGACCCACCCGTGTGACAGACGGACGGACAGATGGACAGAATTACGATGGCTAGGACGCCCTGAAAACAGTAGCTGCTTTCGCGTGTAAAAATGATCAATAGGTAAACTTAGTTTCACCTGTAAATGGTATGTTCATGCATGCTGAAATTAATTTTGCATAACACGATGACTGTTTATGTGCATCAATTGCTGAGCTGCAGCAACAATGAGAAACAAACATTTTTCGAGAATGCTGACTGTCTGTCACGTAGACAAATATTTAATTGCTCTAAGAAAAATTGCAGATGTGGTCAAACACCATCAGCTGATTTTGAAACAGTCTGCTCGCCCGTGGCTGCAGTTTTATCACTAGCAGATAATGCACTGTCCATTGACTCTCGGCCACTATCAAGCTGCGTGTGTGGAGTTTCAGCGTCTGACTCTGTCGATGGTACCTGAGGTTCCGTGCTCAGCGTTTTGTATATGGCCAAGGCCTGCAATACAACAGACAGCAGTTTGTAGGCGAATATTTGCATTATGAACTGACAGCGTATAAACGACAATCTACGCAATCATGCATGCAAATAGCAAAGAGATCTCTGCAATGTTACTGAGCCTGAATACTGCCAAATGAGTTAAAAGTAATTATCTGTCCCATTGCTACAGCATAGCATGGGACAGATTATAAAATCACTTATGTCATTCAGTCATTCTGTCTGTCCGTCTGTAAACACTCCTACAACCGCAATTTTGATTCGATCTTGATGAAATTTTGCACAGTGATTCGGGGCCCGAAAAGTAAGATCGAGTTTGGGATAAAAATCTGATAACTCCTTCCCCTATTTTACCCCAATTTTTAAAATTTTGCATTAAGACCTATGGGGACTTCAAAACGGTATAACTCGGTCCCCATAAAAGATAATTGCGCGCTGTTTGTACCTAGCTCCCCCCTATTTTTGGGCCCAGGCTATCCAATGGTGTCATTTAAATTTCTCCCCTGCCAACCCCTGTTGCCATGGCAATGGCAACAAATTTTGGGATGAAACTGACTACAACTCGGCCCCAATGAAAGATAATTACACCCTGTTTGCACCTACCCCCCTTATACACAGCTGCTAGGCTGTGGCAATGGGACAGGCAATGGGACAGATACCTTGTTCCACAAAACGTATTTCTAGTTGAACAATGAATTTGAAACTGGACTGTTATTATTGCCACAGCTTAATGGACTGTCAATCAATTGTTGCTGAAGAGGAAATTGCAGCAAGAACTAGTCTACATGACATAGTTTATGTACTGTAACACTTCACAATAACAAACCACAATTGTAATTGTAAATACAAATACACCTATAAATATATGGACAATGATGACACTACATAGGGCAACTACAGATTACATAATGAAACTTTAACCATTATTTACTTCTAATCACAAGTCCAACACTATATTGTAGACAGACCCATTAGCATGACTAAAAGATGGAAGCGATGAACATAACGCACAGTAATAACATGCGGCCTACCTGTGAAACCATGCCAGAAACATCAGCAGAATTTGTCGGCAGCAGCACGGTGTTGGTTTCCTTGGCAAGATTGGAGAAGGCAGCAATGTACTGTTCAGCGACGCTCATTGATACGGCGTTCAACCCATGCTGTCAACATATCACATTCACTCAGCCACATCATTTTCATCCAAAACCAATAGCCTCCACAAAGACATTTGGCCTTCTCCATCCCATAGCCCACACTGGGTAACTGACTGCTGTCATTATCAACAAAATTGTCAGCGGTAGTATTATTCATGTCAAAAAATTGTCAATGTACGGTATGTGATCACACTGCCGGTAGCAAAATGTTGGCAGAATCTTGTCAAAATGACAGTGTGCAGTGCAGACTGAAGCATAAAAACGAACAATGCAGGCATGACAAAAGTTATTCACACGTACACGTAGCTACCAACAAAGAGTGTCACGTTTTTCTGTGTGCGACAGCAACGATATCAAAAAACTCACAGACTAAATGTTTGTATCAGCACACAGTGAACTAGAAATTTGCGGCAAAGCTCAATGTGAGTCCACCTGGCGCCCTAAGTCCGACTGGGGGGAAAATTCAGGCGGGTGAAGTTCTCCCGGTAGCAAAGTCACGTGGCCCGAACTTAAATGCATTAGCATACGCAGAACGTGCATGGTCGACTTAGGGTGGGTCAACGTGTGCGCTTATAACTTTTTTGTTAGTGGACCAAAGTTCATTAATTTTTTGTTCAACTCAGAGACTCTGCTTGATAACGCCATTAACATCTTGACATCTTGTCGATATCTCTCTCCGTTCCAGAGATATTCGCAGTCAAACTTAAAAGTTGTCCTAAATCGCACAGAATTTTGGATGTTTTTTGCCCTCCCAAATTTTGTTATACCCGCTTTATCATCCCCACCTAGCGACATGTCAAGTGGCAAAGTTTCGTGGGGCTACTCCCACTACTGCCAAAGCTATAGGCACACATTTACTAAATTTTAAGACAATTTTTGACCCCTTTGAAAAAAATTGTAAGTGGGTCCCCATCCCCAGTGGGTGGTGCACTAGCAAGACTTGGTCATTCTCTAGCACGTATAAAAATCTGGGGGCACAGCACCCTTTAGGGGCCAAAATATGGTCTTCCGAAAAAGTCCATTTGGGTGGGTATGATTCCACATCGAGATCTCCGTAATTAGTGGACCAAAGTTCACCAGTCTTTTTTCGCTGAACGTGAGAAAAATTGTGGTAGATCAAATATTTGACCGATTTTGAATATCTTTTACCGTTCCGTAGATATTTGCCGTCGAACTTTGAAGTCATCCAAAATTGGCAAAAATTTTGCACGCTTTTGGCCCCTAAAATTTTTTGGGGGGACGGCACCCGAAATTTTGGACCAGCATTATAAACTTCAGCCTACTGGTAAAGCTACGGCACTATGGCACTATACAAATGTATTATTATTATTATTATCATCATGCAAAATTTCACGCCGATCAGCCGACGCATTTCGGAGATCTCGTGTTGGAATAAAAATAACATCTGTAGTAAAACATAAGTCCACTCCGAAAGCTATCACTTCTGGGTGGACTAACTAGCAGCTTCTTTGCCACTGCTTGCAAACTGACTGCATGTGTCCTAGTCAGATACGCTACATCCTACCAACTAGATCAGAGTAACCAACAACAGATGACAGGAAACCTGCTTTGCAATGGCACTGGCAACAAGCCGAACCGCACTGGCTTTAGCATCAGCCTTTGCAAGCAACCCTTCAGCCTCACCTGAAAAACACAAGCCACTAAGAACGGTGAAAGATAATCCGATAAAAGCCGAAGCAACAAGCTTGCTTTGTCACTTGTGAGGTTGGTGTTGCATTTACCACAGTCAGTCACGTTTTCATTTTTTATTTCAAGTACACTATCGCCCATCATTAGCACGATGGTGTCTGCCTTTATTTCCAGTCTCCAGATCACTAATTACATGTGACATCTGTGGTACTGAACAAAGCTGTTTTTATGTTCATCCTTTATGTTATGCTATGAAAACTGCAAAAAACCATTTCATCTTAAAACTTGCACACGAAGCCTAAAAATCTGCATTGAGAACTGTAAAAAAGCTGTAATACTAATAACCAAGTCATGATAACATGAGACAAGAACCTTGAGCTTGGTTGATCTGTTCCAGTTTATAGGCTTCCGATGACAAGATGCGTGCCTGCTTTTTACCCTCCGCAACGTTGATTTCTGCTTCACGGATGCCTGACATAAACCACAAAACAACTGACTTGTACACTGTAAGTACTATGCAAATAATACTGGTATAACATTCCTACTTCATTATTACAAAAAATATATTCACAAATAATAACTATCAGCAAAATATAATGTTCGATTAAGAAGTCCATGGCCACGGTCAAACTCACTTGTGAAATTTATGTAGACATAAATTAGACATTTCACCTTGAATATATAACATGCTGATTTATGCTTTGTAAATGTATGAAATTTATGTCTGAATATAACAAAAATGGCGTTGTGTTACGTTACGCTAAAAATCTGATCTTGGCAAGTGGCCGGAAATGATGTCAGCAGTTGAACACAGTCAGTGTTTACCAATTAATTTTAATATTTTTAATGACAAAAAATACTGTGTCGCATCACAACTGCAGCAGTATATAGGTAGAAAATGTTATTTTATAATGCTTATGTTTCTATGCATATTTTACGTTAGGACGTGTTCAACCGCTGACGTCATCAGTCTGTCAACATGGCGGTTCGTTTTCTACGGTGTTTTCCTAGGTCGTCGATTTCAAATGTAAGTTTCTCCATATTGACAAAATTGATAAAATATATACGTTAATTTTGGTGTCCATGGACCTTTAAATGCTTACCATACAAATAAAAGCTGTTAACAATTAATTCATTGCAGACCCATGCAGTTTCAATTGTATACTAAAGCTAAGATCAAATCTTCAGTGTTTTGATACTGTAGCTTTAGTGTTGCAAAGACATTTTGGCAAGTAAACCACCCTCTAATTCTCAAATTTAGTGACCCAGCCTAACCTGAAATAATGATGGGAAACTGGCCAATAAAAACAAAGATCAAAGGTAGTAGTTCTTTCATAAAACCAGTGGACCTTCAGACTCGAGGATAGCAGCACGTTTCTTGCGCTCGGCTTCGACCTGCATCTGCATTGCCTCCTGCACTCGTGTCGGCAACGTCATGTCCCCTGCGCAGCAACAACGCTTCTAAGTCTCACGCAGCACAGCTTCAGTAAACACCTACAAGTGATCGATGATCTCAAAACCCGGCGGAGAATAGGTCTGCAGTACGAGAAGCAAAAAAGCTGCTCCATAATATGATCCAGGTGATTCGGAACTAAAATTCACCAAAAACTTGACAGGCTGTGCCGATGTTCAACCCTCCAGAAATATTTATCAAAATAACAAATTTTTGAGCTATCTTGGACACAAATAGACAGATCCCACAACGGAGATTCTTCAGTGGAGATAATAAAAAAACGTCAGTACACTGATGCTGTATTTGCAGTAATTTTTTTAGTAACTGTATTGAATTTGTACAATGATAAACGTCAGCAAAGCAACTTTCCTCAGCCTCATCTGGTTTTGTTATGAGATGGTTATGGGAGTGTTTTTCTTATTACCGCTAGCCACTAGTGGTGGCCCTAGCCACCAGTGGTAGATAAAAAATGTGTAATATTTGTGTACATGATGTATACCCGGTGTTTCATAAAAAAATTCCCTTTTTCTTTCTTTCATAATTTACTCAAATGGTGACCAATTTTCATGAAATTTTTACCAGTTGTCGCTGAACAAATACTAATTCAAAATATTTTAACAAAATATGGCAGTTGATTAAATATTCTTTGCTAGTCGTGACGTAATGCTGACATGTGTCACGAGTACAAGCTTGCAAATCTCAACTGGTGCTGTCAGCTGCTACCCTGCTCCGATGGTGAAAAACCTGGTTCATTGATGACAAATGCTTGAAGTTTTACAGTTGAAGCCACAAAAAATGCGCAAAGTAATCGCACTTACGCGTCTGTGGGGATAGTTGAAATTTCACATGTTCAAGCAAGTCAGTGCACTAGCACACCGAGTTTGCAAAATGTTTGCATTTTTGGATCGCGAGACGCCTGATTTCATGTCCCCATGTTGCTTAGTACTGACACGATAAACATTTTCCATTAGCAAACCAAATTAAGTTCACCATCGAAGCAGAGTAGCAACTGACAGCACCAGTTGGGACTAGCAAGCTTGTACCTGTGACATACTATGATGTCAACGTTACGTCAGGACTAGCAAAGAATATTTAATCAACTGCCATATTTTGTTAAAATATTGTTAATTGGTATTTCTTAAGCTACAACCAGGTGAAAATTCCATGTAAATTGATCATCATTTGAGTGAATTATAAAAAAAATGATTGTTTAATGAAACACCACCTACAATATATCAGCTAAATCCAAGCAACAAACCTGAACAAAAGCCACCATTCTTTCCACCACAATCGCCCATAACTGTTGCATTGCTAACTTCACAAACGTACAATATTTTCACTGATAAATGCTTGTTTCAAAAAAGTTCAACAAAGTATGTTTCACTTACTGATCTCATATCGTTTGCAGTCAACACCCCATGCCTCTGCTGCTTTATTGATGGCATCTAACAAAGTGAACAAATTACATGCAAAATTATAACAAATGACATCTTCTGGTAAAAACATAAAATATCAAAACAAAGTATGACAAAAAAGATTGTTTTTCTCTACACTACACTGAAACGTCTATTCCTCTTTTAAGCAGTAGTAGCTTAAGCCAACAATCTCCTTGGGCACTGTAAAAAAAGTTCAGAGAAACAAATATAAAATTTCCACTTTAACTAATCACAACATTCCATTAATGGATGGGGGGGGTAAGGAAAGCTGTAGATTTAGCATCTAGCCATCTGCTGTTATATTGGTACATATACTCTTTCAACAATTGATGTCTTACCGACAATGGCAATGTTGAGAAGCTCGCGTTCACGGAACACTGTGTCCAGTGTAATTTTACCGATCTCCGACCGCATCGTAGTCTGCGCCAGTTGTGTTATGGCATATTCCGCATCCTCCACGCCATAGCTAGCCTGACTCACACATTGCCACCCAATGAAACTAAATGCATAAAATACAATCAAAAGTACACTGTGGTAATAAGTGCAGTCTCGGAAATTGGTTGCACTCTACACCATGTTTCAAAAAAACAGTCAAAATTGTTTTTGTCATAACTATGGACAAATTTTACCGATTTTGGTAATTTTTGGCACGAAGATGGCCAAGACGATGAAATTATGTAAGATGCACTCATTTTCCATTTCACCTAATTTATGTCAGCACACTACCATGTGAAACACAGATGCTCCAATTTTGCATAATGCTGAGCTTTTGCCTCCATTAAACGTTGTAACGACTTAATTAAGCACACAATAAGTGAAATGTACATCATTTGGCAGAACTGCAAGTTTGTATAAAAACTTGCTTGCAAATTATCAGAGTTTATGCCCAAAGTGTGCCCAGCATACATGGACACAATGGCTTAGATGCAACGCCACTGGCTGATAACGGAATCAAATGTTGACTGATCAAACTGTATTCACTCATTGATTAGTCATGTTTTAAGCTCATCAGTCAGCTATTTTTCATCTGCTATTTTTACCTTAAAATATTCAATACCATAAAATTAATAAGTCACGTGGCACCCTCTGTCAAACTGATGATGCAAAGGTGAGCAATCGAACACAAATAATCACCGCAAAATGCAACAATTTGTCACATCTGTGTTTCATAGAGTAGTGCATTGACATAAGTTAGGTGAGGTGGAAAATAAGTCTATCTTATTTAATTCTATCATCTTGGCCATCTTTGTGCCAAAAATTATCAAAGTTGGTGAAAATTTAACAAAGTTATGAGAAAAACAATTTTGACTGTTTTTTTAAAACATGGTGTATATGAGCATTAATAAGATGAGATTGCAACGATGACAGGCAAAGCACAAAAGTAAAAATAATTACTACATTAAACCTGCATCATGTATACATGACCTAACTCAATTGGCATCATCGTATTCAATGTGTTCAAGTCACTGACTGTTCTTAAACATTAACTCCAGTTCTAATAATTCTATTGCTGACATTTCTCATTTTATTCTCGTCTAATGGCTTCAGATACAGACCCACTTATTAATCTGATAATGCTCATAACAACCATATGATATTAGTTTACTTCATGTACCACTTTCATTGAACAAGTTGGCTTAATTCTAGCTTTAGCTTTACTGAACTACCCAAGTCCACAAAACTGAACCATGTCCTACTGATATGCAAAGGACACGAAGAACAACTCTTTAACTGATGTGTGCATCATATACGCTCGGTGCATTGTGGCTAACAGTTAAATTGCACTTTCTAAGTCATCGTAGTTACTTACATACTTACTTCACCTTTCAAGTACAAGAAACAATAAAATGACACGGTTCGTATAATACCTTGTATGGCTCCACAACTCGCAAGTATAGCACACCATCTATCTGTATGTTCACGTTATCTAAAAGTAATATGCACAACAATCATCATTCAGTAGCCTTGCTCAGATCACATCAATAAAAGGTTGTTTAAAATGCGGCAATGCACAATTTCACACATCGCAATGTCATAGTCCATAAATATAGCACATTCATTTCATGCACCTGAGCTTAAATGTGTAATAATTATAAACTGAGTGTTGACAGACTTGTAACTTCGTGAAAATGAGTTACAAAATACAGCATTACCGGCTGTGATGGCACTCTGTTGGGGAATATCAATGGCAATCTCTTTCAAACTCTGAACGTATTTTATCGAGTCAGCAACTGGAATAAGGAGATTCAGCCCCTAAAACAAAAACAATTCATAGCTGGACTGTGAATGAAGTTTTGGCATACACAATGCAGGATCACATACAACAGTATATAAATACAGCTAAAAATTTATGTGACAAACAGCCATTATTTCACTTAGGGACAACAGCACAGCCAAACAAGTACCAAGCAACCAATTGTAAATCACAGAAGTTATAAGCATGGCATGTTAAGGTGCTGCAAAGAAGACTGGAATTCTATCTGGAACTCTAAATTCTAAACAATGGTAATTACAAAATCCAGATGGTATAGTTAGTAAAATGAATTAAGCGAAAAAAGCAATGTGCTGTCTCACGCAAAATAACTATGGCTTGTTTGCTATAGCGAAAATTAAGTACCTTCTAGCATTTCTTGCATTTAAACGACTTCATTTTATTACAGTAGTTAAAGTTAGAGGTCAGGATTTGAATGAGTATTGGGGATGGCTGTTAAAGTAACAGGTCACAAGCTTGAACTTTCTCGTTTTAGCTAAAATAAGTCTTAGCCACATCATAGCAGGTACATGAGTTGTACTTGAAGGTTAGTTTTGAGTACATGTACTTGTCCTTGTACTGTAGAATTGTACAACTGTGCTGCCTTTAGTACTAGCAACATCACAGGACTGCTAGCATCATCAATGACGACAGCAGAATGAAATGATAAAAGCTGATTTTACTCACCGGTTCAAGAACTCGATGAAACTTGCCAAACCGCTCAACAACCCAGGCCTCTTGTTGAGGTACAAAGAGTATGACAGTGTTAAATGGCAAACTGGAGCGAAAACGCACTGAATTATGAGCAACTTTTATTACGTTCTGCAAACAAAACATTGGATCAGAGCAAAAAAAATTAAATTACATAATTGCCAGAACATCATTCAGCGCAGAATAATGTAATGCAAAAAGACGAAAAATGTGCATATTACTAAAATTATATGCACATTTTCCATCTTTCTACATTACATTAAGTTACACGTACATTGCATTATGTTACAACAATTTCTATCTTTACCATGCAACACCCAACAACCGTACAATAATTCTAAAAGTAACAACAACAAAAACACAAAATACTTCGTCTACTTTACGTAGATTTGAGAAAAAAAGTCGGTAATTCAGGCAATCTGTATTCTGTGATTTCGTACAAACACACATTATCGCTCACCGGCAGTATACAAAGCATGAAAATATACAACAAAACGTAATCGGTATCAACAATTAATACAAGAGTTACAATTACCTTGTATGTACGAGTATTTCGAGTTAATCGCAACATTCTTTCGGCTACAGATAGCAAAATTATTCTACTAAAATACTTTTGCAATGTTGACAACCGACACAAAATAATGGCATAGAATATTAATTTTTTAAATAATTATTTTATTGTCATTAGTTTCATTTTATACAAGCATTTCCGGTGTGTTGTGTTGTCATGTCAACGGTTTTTGCGTTACTTGTAATAATAATATTATTTTTGTCTTGCAAACTTCTTGTGTTAAGTTTTCAGAATGCCGATTGCAGTAAAAGATTTCGAATGGCAGCAATCTGAACAGATGCTTTATATCACTGTCCCGTTGAAGGGGGTTTCGAGGAATAAAGTGGACATTTTATCTACGGAAGTCTACATAAAAGTTAGTTGAAATTTGATTGAAAATTATAAGCGTTATCAGTCCGTCTACGCGTTCATACGCAAATGACGCGGTTAAAGGCGAGTAGATTTTGCTCAATATTACTGAGAACTGCGTCAGTGCTGTAATTTTATTAATTAAATTTATTCATTGATAACGCCAGATGGCAACACAATCGCACAATGCTAACATAAAACGTCAAAACAATTAAAAGCTAAAAAATGCGGCGCCGGTCTAAAGTAAGATTCCCTGATTTAAGCAATACGACATATCTCATTAGACTCATAATGAATCTTTACATTCAATTTTGATGTTTTAATGGTGAACATTGCAGTTATTTTAAAATTTATAGACTTCCTAAACCTTTAGTACTTTATTTTAAAATTGCAACACAACCCTAATATACACAGGGCAGCCATTTTTGGGTGTGGATAAAATGTGTCTGGTGCATCTACTGCATCTAGGTACGTCTCGTGCAGTTAAGGTTAGGATAAACGTTGAAGACAGGATCAAGGATAGGGATATGGTCAAGATCAGCGTCAGGGCTAAGGTTTTCGTTAGTGAGGGTTAGGGTTAGTAGCGCTATCAAGTGTAAAAACAACAGACACACCGGAGCCATGTCTGTTATGTATAAGGCAGGTATTGTGTGCTATTTTGGGTAAGGGAATGATAATATGAATAGAGTTAGGGGTAGGGATAGAGTTTGGACTGACCTTAATCGTTTGATTTGGTCAGAGTTACATACGCACTGGATGCACCAGATGCATTTTACCCACACCCGCCATTTTCTGTTTACATTTTTGATAACAGTTGTGCAAATAAACAAGATCGACCTAACCCTAACCTCACAACTGACTCTAACTCTATCCCCTAATGCTAACTCTATCCCTAACCCCAAGCCTGACCCTAATTAGTTCCTGAAACCGTTAAGCTAAGGCCTTAACCCCTGGTCTGAAGCCTTAGCAGCTGGCTTAGTGGTTTAAACTGCTAAGCTGTTAGGCTAGCGGCAGTCCGGACCGCTTAGACGTCTGTCACTGGCAGGCCCGATGAAAGAGGGGAGGGATTGGGGGTAAGTTATCCCAGCTCCACAACGTTTGGGTCTCTCGCTGTCGCTCAGAAATATAAAGTACACCAGAATGTGCCATTTTAAAAAGCAAAAGATTCTAAAATTTTCTACTCAAATGGGCCCCGCGAGAATGTTTTCTTCCCCACCCCCAGCTGTGGCTCTCAACGCCCCGGGTCACTGGTAGTATTTTTTGAAACCCAAAAGCAACAGCCTTCACATGATTCGTAACGACATACAATAAACTACTGTTTTTTCATGGAGTCACATTAGTAACTCGTATATTACACTGCAGAAATGAGTGCAGTATGCCTACAATCGTGTCATTATGTCATTATGTAAAAGAAGTTTAGCAAATGGCCAAAAATGTGTAACCACGAAATACCGTGCAAAGTACGGACACTGACTCCAACCAATGATTGTCAATCTAATGCTTATTAGTCATGCTCATTAATATTCATTCACTGATTGTCAGTCACCATCGGCAGTTGGCACTACTGTGACGACTATAGATGACGACTGACGGGAGATGCGCACTCACGCTGGTGTTCTGCTTGCAGCAGTGTCAGCACAACACATTGTCATTTATTCAAATAAATGCCTTCAAATGTTCTAACTAACTAGCTAACTAACTAAGATCTATTCCTTGCCTGGTACACGCTTGATGTATAAATGTTGGACATTACTGTGGTGTAGCAGATGTGTGCCGTATTTCAAAAGATGGTGTTAAGGATGCTGTTTGGTGTACATTTTGTTTGTTGGTTTTGTAATGTTTTTAGCATTTTTCGTGCTAGTCTAAAGTAAGATACCCTGATTTAAGCAATATGACGTACCTCAGCAGACTCACAATGATGTTTCTTAGTTGTTTTTCACATTTTTTGCTTTTTGTTATTGCAGTGTTTTAACATGTATGACATGGTTTCTAGGTTATAGTTTATAGTATTTTATTTACCGATATTTTACTTATTACATTTTTGCTTGGTTTTGTGTGATAAATATTTTTTTTATTATATTATGTTTATGTGCATGGTAATGTCAATTTTTTGTTTCAGGTACATTATCCACCTTACTTGTTTGAGTGTTTTCTGTTCGGTCCTGTTCATGACATGGAGAGTGCTGCAGAAATTGGGGATGGAGCTGTTGTTTTTAAACTGAGGAAAGTCGATGCTGTCTTGTGGCCATCTCTGCAGTCTGCTGGCATAGGCAAGTTGTTTTTTTACTTATTTATAAATGCTTTTCGTTGCTGTTTAGCAATTACTTGTTTTATTGGTAATTTAAATCATCTGCAGAATTGTAGGATTCAGAAACTTATACAATGTGAGGAAAAATTGTGTATGTGTTTTTTGTAATCATGACATTTTGATCTTACATTGCATTATGTATTACCACTATGTCTACAAAGGGCCTTTGCAGATAGGCATGGTCATCCAATAATGCATTAGCTGTCCTATGTTAAGCCTGCACTTAGCTTGATTTAATTTCAGAATTCCTTGCTCTGAGGGTTGGCTGCACTAAGACTGTCTTTCTCCATTCATTTCTGTTGGCAGTTTTTTATAATACATTTTTAAGACCAGTCTATGTGGTGATGGTGTCAATCAATTTATGACATTTTTTGTCTTCCTCTTTTCCTTCCTTTGACAAGGTACCTTAGTTCATGTTTTTTTCAAAGATATTTTCCACATATTATTACCAAAGGATCTATATGTCTGTTTTGCACTTTTAAGAAAGCCCTTATCTATTCCAGTATGTTCTCAAAGGCGCTATAGGGGCATTGTGCTGTTTAAATATTTTTGGGGGGTGGGGGTCGGGAAAAAAGTCAGATAGGGGATGATAGAGGGACTGAAGGTTCTAAGTGAGGTGTGGAGGCATGAAGCGCCAAAGCGCTGAGAGGGCTGGGTTTCAGGAGGGGCCCCATAGCTCCTTCCCAGTATATGGATGTGGGGGCTATGCCCTCAGAAAATGTTTTTTAAATCAATGCTGAAATTGCATATTTTCATGCATTTTTGCACACTGGCGGCACCAGTGCATTAAACGAGTCGGGTCATTTTGAGATCAGAAAATACTTAAGTCACGTCAGGTCACCAGGAGTCCCGAACACCGGGAAGGGCTCAGTGATCTGACTGACTTTCGTTGCACCTTGTGAGGGGATGGTTTCTCCTTTTTCCCTCTTCTTTTTTTCTTCTTTTCCTGTCTCTCCTTCCTCTTTCCTCCACCTTCCCTCCATCTTTTTTTGCAGTTTCCTTCCTATCTCTTTTTCTTTTTTCTCGCCCCTTTGAATCCAGTTAGGGGACCTGAGGGAGCGCTGTAAGCTCCCCTAGTAGGATCTGGGGTGATGCTTCAGCCACCAGCGATTTTTGGACATTTTGAGTGTAAAAACACGTTTTAAAGCCAGCTACAGCTATTACCGAAGCAAAGCAATAGACAGGGCAGAGCCAGGGCAGTGGACTACCCGGTTCATGCGCTTTACTCCAAAACGTGTTTGAAATGTTTTTTATAAAAAAAATCTATTTGTCTTTGAACATATTTGGGGGTGGGCCCCATGGTCATGACGCCACTGAAGCTCTATGCAGCGATTTTTGAACTTTTCAAACCCTGGATATTTTCAAATGCTATATGTCAAAAAGTACCTAATTATATTGTTCAAATGATTTTTGAAGTTCAGAAAGTGAAGATTTTTACATTCAAGCATTTCTAATCACAAACTGACATTTTGACATCTTCAGTGACGAACATTACATACATCATTGTCTTCCGATGCTGTAACCAATTGTTTAAATTGCACATTGCTAAGTAAAGTTTAAATTTAATTTTTAGAAGTTTAGAGGTCAAGTTATTGTGTCAAAATCGTATAAATCCTGACTGTTGTTTACATATATGGTACCCACAAACCAATGATGTCACTTGTACTAATTACTAGAAATAATTACTCCAAATCTTGGTTATTTTATTAAACTTATACAGATTTTTATGCAAGATCCATGACTTTGAATAGACTAATAGGTTAAAATGATAACTTAATAAGTTAGAAAATTTATCAAAAACAACCATTAATTGGCGACTTGTTGATGTTTCCGCAACTACTGCTGTCTTCTTTGAATGACTGTCTGTTAGGTGTTGTTGTGGTGGAAGGTGAGTAATCATAGGCATGTGGAACGTGATAGGACCCCCATCTTGGTTCGTCGATTTGTCTTGTTCTTTTCCGATGTATATCACTTCTTTTCCCTGATCCATCGGTTCATCTTATTACTTTCTTTGTCAAACAAGTCACCAATTAAGGGTTGTTTTATATGAATTTATGTAACTTATTAAAATTTCATGCATTCATATTTCAGTTATCACTCACATTCAACTACTACATTAAAATAGTGCAAGGAAAAAAATTATTGTGTACGGTTTTAAAACATATAACTTAATTTTTCTGCTGATGTTTATAATAATTTTTAAACTCTTCTTAGCAGCTTCATTTTAAAAGCAACTAGTCACTGTTCATTGGTTTTTTTAGAATCCAACTTTTACAATTTGCACTACTCCTCAATAAAAACAGGCAGCATCAGAGCAGTGAAGAAACAATGTCGTCTGCACATAAATGTGTAATAGTATATGTACAAAATAAAAATGTGTTCACACTACAGATGACCGAGCAGTGCAGAAGGCACTACGTGATGCAGCCGTAGCCAGATTTGCAGAAAGAGCCATGCAGCTGAAGGAACAGAAGGCACAAGTAAAGCATGAACAGGGAAGATTTGCTGTTCGTCAACAGATGAAGGTTCATGAGTTTTTACTGGCTGGCTTTGATATTATTGCCATTTTTTTTGTTTGCACAACTGACAAGTTTTTTTGTGTCGCAAAATAAGACCTTTAAATCTCTGGCATTTTTGTTATTGTGTGTTAATTTTTTTACAGTGCTATACCATGCAGTTCTGTCAGTCTATTTGTTTCTACATCGTGCTTGCATTTTCCGTCAAAAGGGGCATAATATTTCATCAGACTTTTTTTGTTTGGTAAATGACAACTTGTGCTACCAGCTACCAGCGGATTTGAAGGTAAATACTTGCAAGTATTTTCTGAGTAAGACAGATGCAGATATTCTTCAAACTTATGCAGAATATTGTTCTGTATATTCTGCATGTTAGCTGGAAGAGGAAGCTCGAAAACGAATTGAAAGTGTAAAGGAAATGGAGCGCAAAAAGGCCACAGAAGAGCTGGAACATTGGAAAGAACAGCAAAGACAAAAAGTAGAAGTCAGTTGTAGTAATAGTCATGAATTTTTTTTGGTCGTGATTTTTTTTCTCATTTTTTTTAGACATGGTGAGCCATTTGGCTTTAAAAGGTGAGCATTTAAAACTATGTCATGTGTCATAGTAATCTTTGTTGGTATTTTTCACAAACTGATGAAATTGTCAGTTAATAATTATGATCATAATAATAAATTATCATGTGATGATTGGTTTGGCTGAGGACCATTCTGTGTAGTGTGATGACTGTATAAATTATTTGAAGTTAGGGATGCTGGTTTATAGCGGAGAATTTTCTTAAAATATGCGGAACTTTTTGAGGCAAAATATGCAGGAAAATATGCGGAATTTGGCGAAATATGCGGCGCATATATGCGGGATACATGCTTCATATGCCGCATATATGCGGCATATTTTTCCGCATTTTTCTAGCATATGAAATATGCGGCATTGACGCGTGCAACGGTGCACTATATTTCGCCATAATCTTTTGCATACATTTTGTAGGCTTATAAAAACGGTTTTAAGGAGCTAGTGAAGCAACAGACGTCACTCGAAAACACATTTTATTAACCAAACTGGTCTGTAAAAGATTGGCTTAATTCATAAAA
>Ga0209367_1001757_pt1 | contig 27495 bp, 23 predicted proteins | sample WorMetLIZISLAND2_FD_187412 | JGI IMG/M metagenome (GOLD analysis project Ga0209367, IMG submission 187412) | Marine gutless worms symbiont microbial communities from Max Planck institute for Marine Microbiology, Germany - Olavius geniculatus... ...
TATATATATATATATATATAAATCTAGTGCCTATTGAATACGTTTGCTTCATCTTTGCTTCATTGTGTAAACGGGGTATTATTTTACATGACAGGTAGGCTATTTTTACGCGCGATAGCAGAATGCTTCGCGCGTCTTAGCCATCGTCTAGGCGTCTGCCTGTCCGTCTGTGTGTGCGTCTGTCAAACCCTTGAGCCCTATCAAAACGGTGGGCTTCACTATGGGCTGCCCCAAGGTATTTAGTTTTTTGTGACAAAATTTTGTGCCCCTGTGTGAGGGGGTTCCCGTCGAACGAGGGCGTCAAAGAGGGGTACCCTCTAAAAGACGTCATTTTGCCGTTATTGGCTCGCCTAGTGTGAAAACGGTTGCAGATATTTACAGACATGTTGCATGTCATAACAAGCACTGGTCACGGGCTTTTCAGTTTTATCAACACAGATGACCTTGAACGACCTTGAACTTTCAAATTTAGGGGCTTTCGTTAATCTTTCATGATTTCGGGCTGTGACACACATTTTAAGAGTGAATTGCGCCGAAGTGGCTACTGATAGATCCAAACAACCTGCATATGAAACTTTTAGCACTAAACGTCGAAGTCCCGATCCCCTAAGTTCAAGGAGGCCTGCGCAGGCGGGCATCAAAGAGGGAACCACCTTAAAAAGTGGTTATTTTAATGCTATTAGCTTGTTTAGCGTGAAAACAGTTGGAAATAGGCACATACATGCTGCTTATCATAACAACTACTAGTGACGAGCTTTTGAATGGTGTCAACATCGATGACTTTGAATGACCTTGAACCTTGAACGATAAGGGATCTTATGTTTTTTTTGCAATTTTCGGCTGCGGCGCGCATTTCAGTAGTGAATTGCGACGAAATAAACCTGGACAAGCTGCGTAGGCTTCTGAAATCTTTAGCATAGAACGTTTATTTTTAACATTCTAAATTTCGACCTCTTACATTCAAGGCATCTTCCATACGGAGGCCTCAAATTTGAATACTCTTTGAAAACGCAGTATTATTTTATTGCATGCTGTACACGATTGTCCAAGTGGCAGGAACGCTGCTATCGCACGTCACGTGAGCTTTGCTCAAATTACTTGTATGCATTCGGCAAACGTTGTTAGCAAGCAGTGTGCGACTGTACGAACTGTGCCGTGGGAAATTATGCGGCGCATCGTGGATGAGCTGCCAACCGTGACAACAATATTATAGGCTAATATTAAGGACATTAAGATTCCGTAATACTTTGCCAGTGTTAGCAACATCCTTCAGCTCGCAGCAGCTCACGCAATATACGAATAAATTTTGTAATAAGCATGTACCGCTTCGTCCACTCCTCCTTACTAACTATAGTTTAGAGCACTCGTAAATAGTTGGACGAAGTATCTAAGGTAGCCTAAGTATGCTTAATGAAAAATGGTTACTTTTTGAAAAAAATGTGCATGCAGGTAGGTAGGTAGGACAGTTACCTACAGAGTGTGGCCTGTAGATTATACCTATTGATGTTGTACATATTAATATTACATTTAGGCAATCTGCAAATTTTTAGCCGACCGTACTTAAGTAGGTCTAACAGTAGAGCTTATGGTATAGTTGTCGTCCGTCCGTCTGTCGTAGTTTGTCGTCCGTAACGGATGTATTGTGGCTATGTCGTAGGGGAAAACTTTTTACACGAATAATTAGCCATGTGTCACAAACCTAGGCATGCAAAATTTCAGCGATCTAGTACAAGGGAAACATCTTCACATTGGAGGTTGAATGAATTAAAGGGGTAGGAAATTCAGTGGAAAACCGGCCATATCTGTGAAACGAATGAGATAAAAATCATCGACCTTGGATGACCTTGAAGAGTCATAACGCACTATGATGCCAGTTGTGCGGTATTGTGGCTGAACGGTAAGTTGTAGGGGGTTGGCAGTGGTCCGTCGGATACGACGCTGACGACTTCCTATACTGTAATTTAAACCATGTCTCCATCTGCAGCGGTTTGGCTGCAGTTTTCAGTGGAAAATTTCAAGCTATAACTGGCCATATCTCGGAAATGGCGAGAGATAGGGTCCCCGTATAGATAATTGTTAATCACTAATATGAAGTGGCATAACGCTCTTTCAGATGAAATGAAAATCACTGACCTTGAATGACGAGTCGTCATTCAAGGTCAGTACAGTCGGCTATCCTAGTGACAGCTGGGTTTTTGTACTTTTCACTTTTCTTATAGTGGCGGAAAATGAGTAACTTATAGGCTCAAGTTTAATTATTTCGTATCTGAACTTTGCATTTGTTTAATACAGTCATTAATTAAGTGAAGTTCAGTAAACGTCATGAGCCATATCGAAAATTCTTTGTTGTTAACAAGCACCGTGCATCATCATCGTCATTATCATCATCATACAAGAAGAGAAATAATATCTCTGCTAAATAAGTGATGGGTAGTAGGCCTAAAAGTTGATAGGCCTAGGCCTATGTGTTTATTGAGACTTGCCTTCGGGAGTTTGGCTTGGTTTAGCGCCTCTGTAGCGCATGGCGCTTTTAAGCTCTGTCAAAATTTTCTCAAGATCGCTTCATTTCGCACACGCAGGCCATACTTATAGGCTTATAGTGATGTTCTACAGCCTTTCGGCGTAATGATTTTCGATTGAGTAATTAAATGACTGATAAAAGTCGATTGTTGTTGTTACAGACAGTTGAATTTAGTACGTTAACGAAAGAAATACATTAGGAGTTACCTCGCATGCTACGTGGCATTATCTTGTAGCACCAATGAAGACTATTTTGGTCATATGCTCACTGACTGTGCTCTCACACTGTGTTCTGTCCCAGGAAGGTAAATTTAGGTGCTTTATTAATGTGGTTTTGATCGGTAGTTGCAAAAACAAGACGAAAACTGAAGTAGGCCTAGGCCTATCGGTAAACCATAAAATCGTTAATCGGTGCTAGCTTTTAGTGAATTATAGACAATTGCATATTTGCCGGGGTTTAATCCCAAAAATTTCTTCTTTCCTGGGGGATCAGGCCCGTCACAATGTTTTCTATTGTTCCCCACAAATGTACCTGCCTCGTATAAATCTGTCGATGAGTTGCACTATTGCACTTTTATTTTTTCTGTTCTTTTTTTCTTTGGATATTGTATCATTGATTACTTATAGTTTCTATGGGCGGCCAGCGTTGATAAGCGATTGCTTTTTTGGCAGCCCGCCTACAGTGTGTAGTATTGAATGATAACATTGTACATGTATTTGTGTTTTGGCAAATAAATACTCTCTCTCTCTCTCTGTGTGTGTGTGTCGATGAGTTTAAGCAGAGTGCACGAATGTGACATACGACAGACAGACGACAGACCACGCGACGGAGAAATAGTAGGTATGCATATATAGGCGAAATCGCAAGCGCTAGGTCGACTTCGTCAAACAATGTTTACAATGTTGTCATATTAGGCGCAGTCATTACATGAGTTTAAAATACGATTTTTAATGCGCGCTGCACGTAGTGCATGCAAAGCGCGATATTGTCGATTTGTTAGATGCCCTGTCTATCCGTCTGTCCCTAAGTGTAACGTTGTAGGCCTATAATGTATCCATAGATTCCATTATTTGGAAAGTAATTAGACTACAGGTAGTAACGAGGAGTAACTAGCGGACGGTCTTTTTTAGTCGAACGTAAGATTTTATCCAGAATAAAGCTTTTTCGCTGATAAAGTGCAACTTGCTATAGGCTATAGAGGCTTATTTCTACAACAAGTCTATAGCGCTAACAATACAACATTGTTGCTGTTCATCGATATTGTATTTTAAGAACTGCTCGTTTTCGATTAGTACCGAAATTGCACAAAACATGAGTTTTTCGGAGCCAGTAAGGATTTTGTGCGAAGCCGAAGATAGACTCATGCTGTCAACGGCAGAACCATAACTCATAGGCCTATAGATATTTCTTCGCAGTACGCAGTGCATGCGGTGGCATTAATTGCAGCATCGCGTTGTTTTACGTGCGACAGCACGGCTTTCTTTTTAAAAATAAACGGACGTACCTCGTTAACTTTACTAAAAAGGGGGGTTCAGATTTTTTTCGTCACGCCGTCGTTACCCATCGATCAGGCCGATAGGATCCCCATACACGGTCATCGAGGTTGCTGATGACTCGACAGCGGAACGCTCGACGTAGGCCAACATTTGTGCTTATTCTATTTTGCTGTCTTTTTAAAAACGGGTGTCTCTCCTTGTGGCTATTCTGTCAAATGCTTTTGATATTTCGCTACTAGGCCTATGGATCAAGTTGTTGCTGTTCTAAGCATTTATAGCCTACAACTCGATGTTTATAGGTAGAAATTTCACGGTGCATGGAGACAAATACGTAGATGTCGGCATACAGCTGAGCGGCAGAACATGGGTGACGTTCCAAGTACAAACTTCCAAAGACGCCACAGTTGGTCTGTTTCCATACTTTGGATGGATGAACTTATCATACGAGTTTGTCATTGGAGCCGGGAACAACACATATGCTACTATCCGGTATAGTATTCTAACTAGAAATAAAACTAACAAAAAGTTGAAAAAAAGAAAAATATCATCAAAAGTGTGCAGACAGTTGCAATTAGAGACATCCATGGGCTTGTCGGTCCCTGTCAGCATCGAGCGTGCCAACCCTTGCTAGTGTAAATTAAAGTCAGTAAGTAAATTTATATAGCAAACAATGTCGATGAGAAACACCTGTAAAATTTTGGAGTTGATTTTTACGCGCGACAGCATGTAATGCTATAGCGCGTCTTAGCTATAGTAGAGAGGCGTCCATTTGTTCGTGTGTCTGTCTCTCCGTCACAAGCTTGAGTTCTAGCAAAACGAAATATTCACTGTTGCTGCTTCAAGGATTTTAGTTTTTTTTGTGACGAAACTTCGTGCTTCTGGGTGAGGAAGTTCTTCTCGAACGAAGGTGTGAAAGAGCGGTACCCCTTAAAAATTCTCATTTTACCGCTATCGGCTCGTGGCGTGGGACATCGATGACCTTGGATGACGGTGAACCCTCAAAATAAAGGGTTTTAGTGAATTTTTCGCAATTTTGGGCTGCGACGCACATTTTAAAAGTAAATTGCGCCAAAATGGTTAAACAGACCAAGACGGCATTAAACGTAGATTTTAGCAGTACAAGTCCCGACCCTCTAGGTGCCGGGAGGCCTTCGCACTCGTGTGTCAAAGAGGGGCACCCCCTAAAAAGTGTTTGTATCGCTATTGACCGATGCTGTGGCGCGTCACGTAAACTTTGCTCGAATTACTTGTTTGATAAAGGCTGGAACGTCTAAAGTTTGAATAAGCCTAAACTTTTGAAAAAGTTGCAAGTTTCTGGTTTAGTGACATGATAAAAAAGCGGCTGACGTTGCAGTGTGCAATGGTATTATTTCTCAGTTGAATTTGGTTTTGTGATGTAGGCTTATACGTATTTTACCTTTTTGTGTGTTTTTTCTTTTTCTTTTACTTACCGTGTATATATGTTTGCGTGTTTGTGAGTGTTTTTTTGTGTGTGTAACTTTGTGTTATTTGTGTTTGCTATGGGCCGTGTTGCCTGAAATTAACCTGTGATGATGATGATGATTACTTTTTAAAGGTACAGTACGAAGATATAAAACCAGATGCGAATTGGGCTGTGCACATGTGCTTGTTTCAAATTTCCTGAAACAAATTTCTGTCAAAAACTAGCAAAATAGAATGAAATCCGACAACAATATCACAAAAATAAAAAGGTGACGTTTTTTCCGAGACACAGTGCACACTTACATGTAATAGAAAATTAAGTGTTCTTGGGTCTTGTCAAGCAAACAACTCAGTGTTTAGCAGTCTGCTTGTTTATTGTTTCGCCGTCACAGCGGCAAGCGGAACGCACGGGGAAACATCAAAGAGAAAAATATCGGAATGTCGATAGTTGACACGACTAACAACGACGTGTTTTACTAACATTTATTACAGTTCGTGCTCTCTGCTGATTTTGATATATCCGTCGTTACAGGGAAAAGCACCTTGGTCCAAATTTGATGCTGACGTATATCAACGGACTTGTTTCGGCCGTCGAGTTACGCTGGTTTTGGATCTCGTGGCGAAAGAATCACATCTCGTACGGCAGAGGCAATCAGCACGGACAGAACGTTATTGGATGGTATGAGGACCTTTCTCCTAAAAGTATTGAAATCATGAAGATCAGCTCTTTCGGAAACATCTCCGGTCTCTGGATTATACCCGCAGTTTATTATATTTCAGGTGTGTGCGAATTCTTACACATAGGCCTACGTTACACTCGATTTCGTAACAGTTTTGTTTGTTTTGACGTTTTCGTGTGTAGAAGACTCTTGCACAATTCGCACATTATAATAAAAATTACACCTAACATAATTATTATCAGTTTTTAAGTATAGGCTAAATGTGTAAAAAATGTTATTAATAAAACAATTTTACGCCGGTGGCTGCGTGGTGGGTGAGTAGAGTTTACGTTTCACTCGACACATTATTGGTCATTTCAGGGAGGAGCCTTTCCAAGCAATCACTTGCATTGGTATTTGCACAACTGAAAGTTTAAGGTGACAAATTTTTTTTCGAAATGTTTGACTGCTAATTAGAGTGATGTTTGCTGTAGATTATCGACTCGTTAACAACAGTCTAATAACAGAAGGACAGCTAGAGAACCAGTACGGTGTGCCTTTCAGCATTGAGAGTTTTGACGATCACGAAGCGGGAGTCGCTTGCTTAACGCTCGGATTTAGGTAAGAATTACAAGTTCGTTTTAAGTACTTGCTATAGCGCTACTTGCATGCGACGGACTCAGGACCAAAAGCGCTTTACAGTCTTGGAATTGTCAGCTGATTGGCATGAGCTAATGATACCGCAGCGCACTATGCGGCCATCCATTGCCGGCGTCAACGAACAATTGGTCCCGCGGTTTGCAGCAAGCGGACATACCATCGCCCCAATCAACCACACTAGGCCTTCACCCCGTAGCCCGTAAGCTACTACTCATTTCCCGTCCCGCAAAGGGTAGGAGGCTGAGTTGGCCTGAGCACATAATAGGTTAGCAACTTGCTCAAGGTTGCTTGCAGATGACGGCAGTGAGAATCGAACCGCAACCTGAAAGTTACGAGTCAACACTAACCACTAAACACTTGCACCTACACAGGCAGGTAGGTGTGAACAACTTGCCCAAGGCTGTTACTTGGTAGTGCATCGGCTGGGCATTGAACCGTGGACCTTTTGGTCTTGTATGCAACGCCTTAACCGCTGAACCACCAGGCTATGTTTGTTCGTTAGCTATTCAGTTAAAGGTGACGAATCTGTGTACGCAATGGCATGAAGATGTGACATTGATGATATAATATACGCGAAGTTTACTTTACACTCAATTACACTCTATTTACTGCAATAAAAATGGCGACTGAAAGTACTTGGTTCTGATGTTATCAAGTTAAAGACTAAGATCACAAACCTTCACGGTGTTTAGTCGTTATAGACCGTATGACATTGACATACGATTTGCGTTGCCACAAATATAATCTTCAGATTTTGTGGAAGCATTATTCCACAAACTTTTACAAGTTTTACTTATTTAGAAGGACCGCTAATAGAAAAAAGCTTAGAATTTGACAGAGGCTTGAGGTCATCATCTGTTTTCGTTCAAAGGATAAACATTAAAATGAAAAACAACGGGCATTATCGATTATAAATCATAATATAGTGATGTGGCATGAAGACAAGCACTCTGCAAAACTTGAATGCTGTGCTGAGGCGCTGCCGACGTCTCGGTACCTGGACGACAACAACGCCGCCTCTGTTGAGGATCTATTTCAGTCTGCAGACGATAAACTCTTCCGTAAAATTCTACGCAACTTTGCTCATGTCCTTCAGCCCCTGATTCCGGATCTCCAACCGTCATCTTATGACCTCAGACCACGCTCTCATGACAAACTTCTGCTTAACAAAACTACTTATCTCAACGAACGTGACTTTGTCATTCGCATGCTTTACAGAGACAGCTATTGATGTGTATATCTTGCAAACTAGGCCTATGTCCGATTTTGTTTACTTCGTCACTGACTATATCTTTCATAAGCTGCGTTTGTCAGCTTTTTTTCTAAAGAATATGATGAATGAATGAATGAATGTGTTAGATAGCGGTAACCGAACAATCCTAATGACGTGTTCAGAACGTTTCTCTATTCTGTTGAATGTTTGGCAGACGGTCTGGCAGGGTAGTTAATCACCGATATACGTTGCAACGCTTGAAGATCTTTGTTTACTGTAAAGGATACGAAAGTGCTCTGCGTGAATGCACGCAGCGTTTCGACACGAATACAACAAGAATTGTTTTTATATCTTGCGATATCACAGGTGAGCGAATTAGCGTATTTTAGCGAATATTGTTATAAACCACTTTGACAACAAATAACCCTCTAGATTGTTTCAATGTAGTCTAATTATTATCTTCGCCAATGGAACAAAGTGAATAGGAGGAGATTATGAGATTGATCGATCTGTCCGTCGTTGTGTGTGTCCGTCCGTCTGTCTGTTTACACGAATACACAACCGGCAGGAACGGTGACGCCCTCATGTGAAAACTTCTACATTGGCGGAGATATGCACTCTGACGAGTGCCTTCTATTGTTCAGTTCAGTTCAGAGTTGATGAGCTGTTGATAAGCTTTTGCTTTTAATGCTCGTATCTTTTGTGTCCCATGAACTGGTTCGCTGCGCGCTTTGAACGTATCGACCTGAAAGCTATTGTAAAACACAAAACATTGCAAATTATTTGTTTTTGCCTATGCTACATGTAACCTCGTTTTAACATGCATTTTAAGTTTTTAACGTTTTAAAAATGTTTACACAGTTTCAGTCAGACGTGGTTAAAAGCAAAAGTAAAATGCCAAGTATCACCCAAAACATTCAAATTATAGACGAATGCACTACCGACACAGTGGATATGCCGATTCATTATGATGCAGTCTTTTGTCCTGTATGCTAAATAGTGTTGTTTAGAGGCTTAGGACAGTAAGCTTAACGTTGCGTATACGCTAGTCTAACAGTTGACAACAAATTTAGAAAAAAAAACATTCAAACAAAAACTGCTATATGACATGTCGTTCAAAAAGCTACTTACCGCAATCATCTGTTTATTGGTTGCTGCAGACAGGATACTTTATCCAGACAGAACACAGGAAAACAACATCATACCATTGGGGAATACTTCAGCTGACGTCGGTGTATTGGCTTTTACATTATGGATTAACAAAATTCCAGCATTGAGAGCGGGAATTCTGAAGAACGTTTATGCGTTAATCGGAAGACAAAGCACCGATCCAAGCTTGAAGAGGCTTCAGATATGGAGACCTGTGTCTGAGTCCGATTACGTGCTGATTTGGGAAAGGATCGCCAATTTCACCGCCGCTCACACCCGCTCTCTGTACAGGGTATAACACAACATTCATATTTGAATAAACAATGATTGTTTAGAAGACTGTTTTTGGCAAAATGTTCAAAGAGGGGTTTAGTGTGCTTGCGGATTCGGTCAGTATTCTTCTAGTAGCCTTTCTATTGACTTGATTTGGTGCAGATTGTTTAATATTTATCGTTGGTGGACAATTGCAAGATCTGTTTTTATCTTCATTCGGGGTCTGAACCCCAGAGTGACCCTGATTTGTCTAGAAATTGAATAAAACATTCTATTCTTGTAGGTGCAAGTGATATCTAACTCGTGACGTTTAGATTACGTTTCGAATTTCGCTACAGGTCATTTGCATGAGACAGTTGCTAACCTACTGTGTGCTGGGGTCAACTCAGCCTCCTACCCTCAGCGGTTAAAAATGGGTCAGCTATAGCTTGCGGGCTACGAAGTAAAGGACTAGTGTGGATAATTATGGTGGTGGTATGCTTGCTGGCTGCACCGCGGATCAAATTTTTCGTTGGTGTTGGCAATGGATGGCCGCATAATGCAATACGATATCAGTAGCTTATGCCAATCAGCTGCCACTTTGAAACTCTAAAGTGCTTCCGGTCACGAGTCAGACTTGTGTAAGCAGCGCTGTATCGGGTATCGGACTTTTCTTTTATGGACGAATGTTTTGCGTACGGCTTGCAGTTTGACGTGTCGGCTGACAACGTTGAGGTGTCGGATGGTGACTGGATTGGTTGGGTGAACGAGGACAACAACACGTGGATCGTTGCCGATCACTGCTTGGCCGTTGATCCGTGTCAATGTTCAGCGCTGTATGACTTTGCAACGACCTACGACTGGCCGATCGTTAACAAGACATCGACGAACTTCACGTGTCAACCGTACAACTTTTCTGTCTCCGTCGCCGTGGAAATGCAACCGTGTACGTAACTCAGCGTAACTGTCGTCTGAAACGAATTTTCATTATGTTCCGATTTGTTCTGTGCACGAAAGTAATTTCATTTAATAGTGTTAATAATTTATTTCTCGTCTATTCAGTCTGCAAAGATAACGGCGGGCTAAGCGGAAAGTAACGGCTGACTGACTGTAATATTATTTAGATCGAGATCAGGGCAGCTGCGGTTCCACTGAACAAATTTAACTTCCACTGCAGGGAAATGACGACCGGAATCTTAAGTAAGACCAAGCAGTGAATACGCTTATTAAAATGCCATTTTTGAATGTCCGCTAGCGGTGTGGCTTCTAAAGTAGTAGGACCTACACGTATTTGTCATGTTTTGCCTGTTTGGATTCAGCTACAACTTTATCGAACTTTACCGCTGAAGTCACACTGAGCGCCGCTTCGTCTGCGCAAACGACGATGACAGCTGACGGTAAATACACATAACGCACTGTCCATTATTCACTGACCCGGATCTTTTCCTGCACGTTGACTGATAGGATACTTTTTATCAAAGTGAAAAAAGAGAGAAAAATAATGGTAAAAGTACACATAAAATAAATCAAGTATTGTTCTGGCAAAAGGTAATCGCATATTTACATACGTTTAGTTTTCGGTTTTCACCAGATCATTTCCGATACGAGATGAGCATTGACTATTACAGCTATGCATCAGTCATTCTGCCGTGTCCCAATTGCGTGTCGTTTTTGTCTCGGTCGATTCAGCAATTCTGTGCATTGTAGGAGTTGATGCAACTGTGACGAGCACAGACACAGGTAAATTATTCTACTGTGTGCTGCCGAATGATTTTTCTCAACCATGATGACAGTAAATGTAAGCTCACGCGTAGTGTCTTGTCAAACTATAAAACCGGTAAAATTGAATAATACTTTACTACAATACTAGCGGTATAGTGTGATACAAGTGGCTAAAACATCTGAGTTTTTTATCTGTGATGACTGCGTTATTTTTTGATATTGTCGTCGGTTAAAAAGTGGTGAATTTTAATGACTAACTGTGCGCAAATTAAATTTAGTAAATTGCTTTATAGGCTGAAGGCAGAACATTTTAGCTGTAGACTTACTGTCTTGCATATCTTTAATAGTTTTATCTCTTTTGAACATATTTAAAATATTCGTAGAGATATTTGTTGACACGATCGATATCATGCAGTTTGAACGAAATATTTTTACTTACCTCACGTTTTCATGTTTAATGGCAAAAGTAGACATTTTTGAATGTTTTTTCTTTACATTTTGTAGGCATGATCGTCGGAATTGTTGTCGGAGCGTTTGCTGTCATCTGCCTGGCTGAGGCTGTTGTTATAGCAGTCGTGATCTGCGTACGTCGAGGGTATGTAATAATGACACACGTGAATACGGGCCTACAGCAGAATGAAAATCACAAAGTTATCTTACGACACACGTTTGAATAACTTTTATTACTCGTTTGCGTACTTTTCTTGCAACACAAACAGTCAGAGACAGTCAGAGCCCGCAGACCTCCGCCAAGGCAATGTTGTTCGCTAGGTGGCAGCACCATCTTCGGTTTTGCAGCGGTTTCTCTTATGCCCCATTGAAAGCAATGGTAACAAAAAATTCAAAGTGATCCAGAATCTAGGATTCCTTTCGGATCATACCCAAAATTGAATCGCGGATAGGTTGTGCCATGCCCGACATACTCTCAAAATTTCAGAAAGATCCGTCTACAACTTTTTGAGTTATCTTGCCAACAGACAGACAGACAAACAAACAAACAGTCTGGCGAAAACATTACCTCCTTGGCGGAGGTAATAATAAACGAGAGTAGCCCTACTTATTGTCAGGCGGACTCTTCCTATTTGGGTATTTTTTTATAGGATGATTGATTGACCGACTGATTAATAATTGTAGATTTGTTAAATGATTGATTGATCTATCCATATATCAAATGCATATCGTTTTTGGCTGACCGTGCTAACGGTCGCTTTTTGGCACAAGATTGTGTCACTCTGTCGTCTGTCTGTTGTCTGTTGCTTTGTCTATAGCGTTTGTTGTGGCTAAACGGTATTTCATACCGGAAAATAGTCTGAACAAGTCAATAGGGTTACCCGATGGCTACCTGTGGTATTAAGTCGGATCTTCTAAAACTTCTTATTCTGCTAATGGAGCTGTAATTTATTAATAATTTTATTTCCTTGAAACATTTTTTGAACATTTTGATTATCTAATGTGTTTTAAATCTTAGTTATTGATAATTCTATATACAAATTGTGTTCGTACTTACGTTTGTTATTATTGACTTCCGTAAGAGCTTAATGCCTGGATGTTCCTGTCAGTGTAATGTCTAATTGCAGTTTCTTACGTGTAATATGTTTTTGGACGAATAAATGATTGATTGATTGATAATTAATACGGTATAACGCGAGATGAACGCGCGCGATGTTTGTTATACTAGCGTTGATTGTAGCGTTCCAGGGCAACGTTGCCGTAGCGTCTATGGAAATGTGATCACCTCAGGATAATACTTTCTCTCTGCGACCGGGAGTTGAAACGCTTGCCGTCGGATATAGGCGGTACGGTCGGCCTTTTCTAGCAACAGCTGGGCTTCTCGTTTCTACATAAATTGTGTTGTGTTGTAATCGTGTATAAATTGTTTCGTTCGAAAACAGGAAGAAAGCAGCCAGTCGCACTGCGGCGGTGCAGCACAACACTGGGAACAGTTACAACAATTCGACGGAAGTCGACTCTGCAGGCTATGCTTCAGTAGGCGCCGTCGACCAGTCGGGTAGAACGCCAGCTTATGAAATACTTTCCTCTGCTCAGACGCCGTCGCCGCTGCCTTCAGACCACCCGCCGTCTGAATCCGTCTATGACGACATCGGCAACGACGATTATCTGGAGCTTGTGGATTACGTTGAACCGTCCAAGCCTACCAAAGATACTAATGTATAATGACTACTAATGAACATATAACAGCTAGACGGTTTCAGCAGACATAGGCTAACATCTTCGTCCGATAACTCCTGCTACCAGTTTCCGCAAATGTTGCAACTGTAGTGCTTTGCGAGATTTATCGTACAGTTTTCTTACGTTTTATTGTTGTAATTTCTAGGGCTAGGCCCTACAGTGTTTTTGACTGTTCACCGCTGCCGTTCAGGACTGTGTAGCAGGCGCTATTATTATTGTTTGTTTGATTGATTGATTGAAAAACTCGACGGAGCTACTTTTTCGGATTAGGCTATGTCTTTCAGGATGACTTGCCGTTAACGAAAATCGTTCACTGCGTTAAGCTTACGGCGGTGGTTGCTTGCAAATTCGAGTTTTTTATCAGCTCGTCTTTTCGACTGCGTCTGTTCGTCCGTTCGTGCGTCCGTCCACAAAACTTATTGCGATTTGAATGAAATTTAGTATACTAAATTTCATGTGTGATACATTCAGTCATTTTTCATTCATTCACAGACTTGTCAAAACTCAAGCACGTGCACAATATGACCCGATTTTAGGTCGAGCGATATTGCGAAACCCCAGAGACCTCGGAAGGTATTTGAAAGTGGGGGGCAAACCATGGCGAGCGCGGAGCGCGAGCCTATAACGGGGGTCTGGGGCGGAGCACCCAGCGGTGTCCAAGGGCAGAGCCCCTGGTTAGGGGGTCAGGGGGGCAAAGCCCCTCTGAAGCTGAAACACTTTTGGCTTTTGGACGTTTAATGGAAGCGGCAAATTTGCCTACTTTTCTGAAGTATAGAAACACAGAAAACCAGGCATTTGTGTTGTCTCGCCAATGTGGCCATCGTACCATCCCCTCCTACTTTTATGCACCATTTAGCCATATGCGGTCTCTGGAATGAAACTTCGTCCCCCAGAAGCAAACTTCTTTTTTGACGCGCTACAGCTATAAATGCTGTAGTCTCTGGCAACTGTGCAAATATTTTGGCGCCGAGGCGATCATGGGACGTTGCACAGTCAGCACAGGTTTGAAGCTGAAATGATAGTCACCAAAATTGCAATGGTCTAGTTACTCGGATTTTGCTCTTTGCTGCATATTTGAAGCATCACACCGCTGCAATATTACCGTCTGCATTGGCTTCATGCGACGGAGTAATTAGCGTAGGCTATAAACCAGTGTGTCCATGGCGCCAGCCTATATCTGGGTGACGCTTTATCATTAAACTTCCTGTTCGACAACGCCTTCGTTTAGTTCGTTCATCGAACTCGTCACTGTCTATAGCACTCTACAATCTACATCGGCGAGGCGACCGAGCGTTGCCCGTTTTTGCAGCAAAAAAACTTGGATCAGACTGCCATCAGATGTGACGTCACCAAAGTGTCTACGATCATTAAGACTAAACCTAAGTCTCTTAGCCTCCTTTGTTTTTCGTGTTTTCCATAGCTGACAGTAAAGTGACTAAAATGCTAGGCATTTTTTACTTTAAACTTCAATGTAATAATAATGTAATGCAAAGCATCAGCACCAGCAACTTATTTAGGCATGGGCATAAAAAGTGGGGCCCCCGCTCAAAAAAGTGAGGGGGCAATTGCCCCCCTTGCCCCCGCGGTTCTGCGGTTTATGCGAAACCCGGACAGAGGAGTTGACCGCAATTCGGTAATTTCTTCGCGCGTAGGTGCGATCACGGCGACGTCATGAATCACGGCAAGTCGTAAGCCTATTGAATGATCGACGCTCAACACGGAGTGTCGAGGGCGGTGATTTTCTCACACCGAACTCGCAGAAAACTTTCCCTTGGAGGCAAAGCAGATACGCGACTGCGCAGGCGTCGAGATGAGTGGAAATGGAATGGGAAATAGGTGTCCCTGCTGAGCCAAATGTGAATCTAGGGAGCGTCGTGAGCTGTCCCAGCTGGTCGAAAAATAAATTTAGCACATTTTTACTCTCACAGTACATTTCTGGTGGAACCGCAGCGTGGCAAACAAATGAGAAAATGTTTCTGCATCTTTCTGCATTTCCTTTCAACTATTTCCGAACATCTTTAAACTGAAACTGGATTCCGACTTGATGACGTCATAATACAGAATGCTGGAGCGACTTACTGCTACACTAATGTGAAAAATGGATCTTTTTAAAAATCGTAAGTTTGTTGTGACTTCGCCTTTCATTAGTATTACGCACATATTATATATTCTGTTTCATTAAAGACGTGGATTGAATTCCCAGTTGACCAAAAAAAGCTTGTAGTACTAGTAGCTAGCAAACAAAGATTTTGCTAGTAGGCCTAGTTTACAACGCACCAGTGTGACATCGATTGTATGAATAGGCCAACTCTTGAACCAGTGAACGAATATTGACTGATTGATTGATTGGGTGATAAACCTACTATAATAACCTCAGGTATGAAGCTTTGATGTTTTAATGCTTTTAGTGATAGGATACTTTTCCGTAAACCGAATGGTCTTGAGAGAGAGGTAAGTATTGTACCCTGCCTACAGCTATGCTCCAGATGAACACGGTATACGGTACCTTTTATCTGTGTTGTGTGTGGACTGTGGATACAGGCGGGCTCGGCATGAACGCCATGGGCATGATGATGCCGAACAACACAATAACGGAAGTTGGCGGCAGTTTTCATCTGCAGTGTCTGTCTCACGACTACTGGATGACTCGCGGCGCTTACTGGTACATCTTCTTCAGTGCCACGTCCATCGTCTGCCGACTGCAGCCCGCCGCGGAGAAGGGCACGCTGGGCAACTGCACGCGCCCGTACGACCTGTCCAGATTTAGCGCCTACCGAATGTCGTACGTGCTGATGCTGGACGTCAAAGACGTGCTGAGGACTGATGCTGGACTCTACGTCTGTGCGCAGCCGCCGCCCTGGTACGACGTCCTCGGAGACCTCGGTCTTCTCGCAGTCGTCGGCGTCGTCTGTGAGTTTCAGTAATACCCCGTTTACACTATCCAGCAAACGTCTAGCAAACATCGAGCTGGCCTGATGGAACCCCGCCCCCTGGATTAAATGTAGGCGGGCCTAGGCTTAACTCACAGCTGATAGGCCTATACGTGTTATATAGGCTTTCCAATATGCCTATCGCCAATATTATAATGTTGTCAGGTGGTGTTAATAATTGTCAAGTTCGTTTGCGTTGTTCTCAGGGCTTGCCGTTTGAGGCGATCGATCGGTCGATCGCCTAAATCGGTCGATTTTTTAATCACCTACTCGCTGGCCACGTTTAATGATTTTTAGTCGCTATGTTGACGCAAATCTGCAATCGCTTATTTTTTTCATTTTTTCATCGTTTGTTAATATATCTGAGAAGCGAATTCTGGACGGTAAGCCTACGAAAACTCTTTTAAAAGATACTGATTTTCTTCAATTTCAACAACCCGCCCGGCCTCCTAATTACCATAGAACGTCCAGCTAGCTGAATGAATGCTCGATCTTGTAAACACAAACTTCCAGCAAATTTCCAGCAAACGTCGAGCAATTAGCACGTGTGTTTCGAATACATTTGCTGGACGTTTGTTGGACGTTTGCCTTATCGTGTAAACGGGGTATAAAACGTCATCACACTCGTAGACATAACTGTAGTTTGCCTACTTTGCTACCAAGACTGTGATCGACGGGGTACTAGCAGGATTTTAGTGGAGCGAGGATGCTGCATGGGGTCGACGCCTTTCACGGTTCCACCAGTTTTTTTTTACAAAGGGAACACTTTTCCCATTATTTTACTTAATCGGTGTAAAATGTTTTGTGCTTCGGTTTTTGTGGATAGTGAATATAAAAATTTGCAATGATCGTCAATGTATTATAATAATTTATGTACACGTTGGTTTTTAAACGAAGGACAAAACGTGCAAAAAGTCGAGCAAGATTTTGCCTTACGCCACTGAGTTTCGGGCGTTCTCTGTTTTTCACGTTACCTACAGGCTAGTGGTTATAAAGCGTTGGTTTCGACCATTTCCCTAGTTACTACTTGGCAAGCCATCTCGGTATCTGTATAATCAGTCACTCAGGTCAATTGCGAGCTCTTCATTCTCCGGGGGAGAGAAATCGAGTAACGACCTGCCTGCTGGTTCTGAGCGCGTTTACATGTTTCGATTAGCAGGTGGGATCCCACACGACAGGTGACACTCCGTAGCTCTAAGATGTATTTCTATAAAGAGCTTCGTATTCCTTTTACTTTTAGTTAAACTATATTGCAACGTTTCCAGTGCGGCGGTTGGCTGTCGAATGCAGACAACGGTCCAAACGTGACGGCGATCAGGCATGTCGGCGGCGACGTTCATCTGCGATGCTATGTCGAGTTGATCGACGTCTACCGGACCAACGCTCACGTCACCTGGTGGCACAAGGACAACGCCAAACCGATGCCGCTCATCCGCGCTACCGCCCTATCAGCCACGGTCAAGTCTCCCGGCTGCAAGACAGCCAAACGACGACGAAGGAAGGCCGGTGTCACCGGCAATGGGACGAAAAGCGACGGAAAGTACCAGTGTAGCGCGAGGTGGGATAGGCCGAGGCCGTATATCCCCGCCACGGTGCAACGAAACTTCCTGACGCTCGAGACGTCGCGCCACAAACCGACCCTCGAGCTGTGTGTCGAAACGGACCCGTGCGCCAAGAGTGAGTCAATAATATACTGACCGTGCCACAGATGAACACAGGATGACTGCATATGTTCCACACCGTGACCGGAAAAAAGATCACGGACATTTTCGACTTTAACGTAAAGAAGGATCATCAGATTTTAATCATTGTTGACACCAACATTTCTAACACAACTAGCAATCAAATAGCTGTCCAATTTTCCACCGCACCCATTGTCTGCTTCTGCACTACCTGGGGAAACAAAACCAACGAAATATTGCATTTTTATCCCATTTTGCCTGTTAGGGTTTTTCCAGGTAGTGCAGAAGCAGACAATGGGTGCGGTGGGAATTAGAACGGTCATTTGATGGCAAGTAGTGTCAAAAATGTTTGCACCAAAAATTACGACATCTGTCAATCCTTCTTTAAGTCACAATCATTAAGGTTGGGGTGCTTTTTGACGTATTTCTGTTCATTTAAACTCATATGTCTTTGGTTCTGTTATTCCCAGGTAGTGCAGAAGTAGACATTGGGTGAAGTGGAATATCGAACGCTAATATGATGGCCAGCTGTGCCGAGAATAAACATACCAAAAATTATTAAAATTAGATATCTTTTTTACAAGTGACAATCGATAACGTTCAGGATCTTTTTTTCCGGACACGGTGTATATCCATAATTGCTAACATTTTAGGCCAAATGATTTTACAGTTGCAGTACCCTCAAGACTGATGCGCATATTTTGTCCATTAGGCCTATGCCTACTTCCGCGTTTTACCTTTGTCCGTGCTAAGAGTTTTACAATATGACTACTTTTGATGGTACCTTTGTGAAATTGTGGTTGTAAAATTTTTAATGGCTATAAACAAGAAATCTGAGATAATGCTCATGAGACGCGCGAGAGCATATGGCAGTTCCTGTTCGCACGTAATCGCGGTCTATCGCCATCCATTTTGTCGCAATTCGCTTTTTTGCAGCCATAAATTGCCAAAAAATTGCTTAAATCAATATTTTTACAGTTCAGGATCATTCAAGGTCATCGATGTTGACATTCCAAAGAAGCTCGTCGTTGGTGCTTGTTATGATAAGCAGCATGTCTGTGCATATCTGCAACTATTTTCACGCTAGACAAGCCAACAGCGCATAAATAACTACTCTTCAGAGAGATACCCTTCTTTGACAGCCGCGTGCGCAGGCCTCCTTAAATCTAAAGGGTCCGGACTAAGATTGCGAAAATCTACATTCAATGCTGAAAATTTGATACGCAGGTTGTATTGGCTTATCTCCAGCCATTTCGGCGCAATTCACTCTTGTAATGCGTGTTGCAGCCCAAAATCGCGAAAAAGTCACTAAAACCCCCTATTTTGGAGGTTCAGGGTCATTCAAGGTCTTTGATGTTGACATTTCTAAGAAGCTCGTTACCAGCGCTTGTTATGATAAGCAGCATGTCTGTGCCTATCTGCAACAATTTTCACGTTAGACTAGCCAATAGCGGTAGAATAACGTCTTTTAGGAGGGGTGCCCCTTTTTTGCCTCCTCGTTCACGGGGACCCCTTTTATGTACTGTCATGAAATTTTGTCTTCAAATACTAAAGACACTAGGCTATCATATGGTGAAAACGCGAAGTCTCTATCTCAACTGGTTTTGAAACGGTACCGGGTCGTGACGGACAGACGGACGGACGGACAGACGGACAGAATTACTATAGCTAATACGTGCTATAGCTAGCTAGCTAGCTCTCGCGCGTTAAAATGATGTGATATAGTATTTTTCGTGGTATGCGGTTCTTTGTAATTGACATTTTGCACTTCTTTGTCTTTGTATGTTTATTTCTGTATTTCATTTAGTAATGTCACTTGATCTAGGTTGTTTATAACCGACGCTTGTAACTATTACGCCGACGCGTCACAACCTTGAACGTACGTCATTCTATTATCGTGTAGGCCCATGATTCCGTTGTTAATTTTGGCGATACAACAGGTACTTGTAACTTTTTCTCGACGCAGTTCACATTGCACTGTTGCGTTTGTTTTCAGAGACTGAGAGAGCGAAGGTGTGTGTAAAGAAAGACAAAGTTGTCGCTGGCGATACAAGGCGGATTGATGACGATGCGAAGAAACATAACGATACGAGACGAACCAAGATAAACGTCAGCAGCATCCCGCATCTGTCGCAGCTCTGTTTCTTTGTCGCAGTATTTGCGTCCGCTTTCGCACCTCTCTACTTCACATCCATTCATTGAGTCTGACATGGGACAAACAGTATTACTGATCGCTCGTTCGTTGAAACTATTTGGCTGTCTTATACCCCGTTTATACGAGCAAGCATACATGAAGCAAACTTGAAGCAAACGCATTCAATATACACGTGCACGACGTGTGCTTTAAGTTTGCTTCATGTTCGCTTCCTCGTGTAAACGGGGTATTACTTCTCCTTGATCCGCTGGAGAATGTTAACGAGTAATTACAGCGTTCCGCAAACGCTTTAAAGTGTTTACATTTCAGAGGTAAGGCCTCAAAAAGCAATAAACCTAAGGGGGAAAATAGCAAGGCCAAGTAAAAAAAGAGGGAAAAAAGCCTAGAACGAGTATGAAAGGCGAATAGAGGATGTGAGAAAAAAGCTCGCCCCAAATTAGTTTGAAAGTAGGTGGCTATGCTTTGAAGCGTCGTTACCGACGGTTAATAATGTTTTTCGTTTTGCGAATTACAAGTACGATATTACCAGATATTTCATTCTTTCGGGGGCGCTATCTATCATTGGAGGTAATGCAGATCCCAGCCTATCACGCTTCCGCGACATTATTAAATAAAGTCTTAAATAAATTCTAACCGTAATTATTTTGATAACAAATTGCTAGCATCATTGCGTTTATTACAACAAGCGCAAAATTAAGTTTATAAATATTTTCGCTAGAAGTCGCTCATATGATCATGGAGTAGGTCTATGTATATGCTATGTTGTACTGTATATACGTGTAGTTTAGCAAATCACAGTTCATTCGCTATTGTAAATACATAAAACACGATAAGAAATCAAAATAAAAATAATAAAAAACATACACACTAGTAATAATGACACGAATTTTTGAACGATGAGTGCATCGTTGTTATATAAGAATTAAATGTTTTATCTTGTTTTATTCAAGAGTTCTGTGGGTTTTTTTGTTTTGAGTTAATTTCTATTTATAGTTTATAGTTTTTATTTTCTTACATTTTACTAACTCTTTATCAGTCTCGTTGTCGCTTTCTAAATTTGTCAGGTCATAGATTCGTTGTAATTTTTTTGTCGCATCGTGTCTCACCGCGAAAGTTTTTTGTAACTACTCGAAGTGCTGTTTTGATGCACTCGCGTCAGATGAAGCTAGTGAAGGTAATTCGTTGAACGTTCAGTCTGCGTTGGGCACTTGAAGCAGAACGCGTAGGACAAGAAACAGAGCGAAGGCGATGGCGAAGACGACGGATGACGGTTGACTTGTGAGCACAGCTTCGGAGTCTGCGCTTTTCTCTGTCTGTTTTTCGGGTTTCCTGTCGACGGTTTTGGGAGTTTTAGGGCTGTCGCTGATGGTCCGGTTGCCAGCAGGCGGTTTGGAGGGAACTTTGGCGGGAACTTTAAACAGTGCGCCCGCACAAGCCTGCTCGAACACAGCTACAACGACAGCACAGCACACGTCTTGACTATTATCACTGCACACTGGTCACACTAGCGGCCCGAATGGCCGTCGGAACGGTTGGTGTTTTTGACGACCGTTCGGACGATCGTCCGGACCGCTAGTGTGACCCCTCCTTTAAAGGGAAACTATCATGAAAAATCGCAATTTAAGTAAACTCAAAAAATGAAATAAGACTGCATCTATGTTCGTTTGTAACAAAAATTGCACGCACAGCATGCAGAAAAAAATGAATTAAATTGCTTTTATTATTGAGCGAAATAACCACTTCTGAAATGAAACATTCGAGTCGACACAGTGTCGTACCGATGACGTCATTGGTACCAAACTATCCTGAGCGTACAACTAAATTGTGTTCAGAAAAAAGTTTATTTGGTGAAGTTTGACGATGAGTTCGATCAGCCCATATCAGTTCGAACCTAGGCGATCGTCTGGAAGTGCAAGACATGATAGTTTCCCTTTAATTACACCTTAATCTTTCTGTTATTCAATGTAACTCGCACAACTTATATTGGCGTACAACAGCTGGTGAAATCAGTGCTGTCTAAATGTCGCCATTGCGATTATATTTTAACCAGTAGCTAGATCAGCACATCGCGAGCGTTGTAACTACCTTCAGAACTAGAAGCCCAGCTGTCGCTAAGATAGCCGACCATACTGGTTGTAAGTGACCTTTAAAGTCATACAAGGTCAATGATTTTTATCTTGTTTGAAATTGAGCGTACGCTACTTTCTATTAGTGATTAATAGTAATCTTGGCCTCACTGTTTCCGAGATATGGTTAGTTTTTTATTCCTACCCTACAACATTTAACCCCCAATTTGAAAATGTTCCCCTTGAAGTACATCTCACAAATTTTGTATGTAGAGAGCACCGACAAAAGGCTAATTATTGAGCAAAAAAAATTTTCTTGCGACCTAACGCTTAGCCACAATACATCCGTGACGGACAGACGGACAGACAGAAGACAGACAGACGACAACCGTACCATACGCTCGGCCGTTCCTTAAGTACGGTCGGCTAAAAATGTCAATCTTTTCATGTTTGAGATAACTTAGCGCGATGTCATCAAATTTCACCAATTCTTGGTAGAAACATGCCGCAAGGAATTTGAAACAAACACATGCACACAGCACAACACATTTCGTTTTAAATGTTCGTACTGTACCTTGTAAAACTAGCAACCAAATACATACTGTGACCGCAGTCGGGTGTCGACAGGCAGACGTCGTACGCGGGAGCAGTGGGGTTTGAGCTGAGTTCAGAGAAGTTCTTGATCATTGACAGTGGAGCCATGATGACCGGACGTTGAAACTGTACTCGACACGTGATCATTTCACGCCCAGCAGACCCTGGCACTTTGCCCGTCCTAAGTCTGTTCACAACCGACTGATTTACTTCCTTTCGCCGTTATGGAATTCGCTGTCAATGTAATCGTACTGCTGATGACGAACGAGAACGCTCGTAAAACCGTAAAGACATTTTATTTAACATGGCGTGCTTTTTAGGACTAATTTAATTTTTTGAGGATAGTTCAGGCTTATTTTTTTTATTTCTGATCGCTACCGTACACTGTTACAAAACTATCAGAAGCGCTATAGGGTATAAAATGCTTTGTTGTGATTAAAAACCTTATAATATCAATCTCGGCTTGGTGACACAGACGTCACGGTGTCATATACACTCTGGTTTGGTGTCTGGTAGAGTCGATGAATTTATGGCGCAGAAACGATCTAGATCCAAGGCTTGAAAGTGATCTCTTAGGCGGAGCTTGAATGTGGTATTAAACGAAAACAAAAGTATGAGAAAACTAAAGCCTAAAACCGTTTCAGGCTTTATCTTAGTATCAAACTGTGAGAGGTTTTAGGCGACGATAAAAATACACCGCAGTTTTGTTCTAGTCCTATCGTGCATATGTGCGCTGTTTTTGTTATATTAGTTAACTTGAAAATACCTTTGAATCAAGAAATAGCTAATATAAACCAACTTTGAATGACTGAGCTTGCCGCAGGCTCTGCTGAGACCGACAGAATGGCGTTCAGTCGCTGGAGTCAGTCTGTTCGTTCCGCGATACCACGAAAGGTCGGCGCTGATTGTTTCTCGGTTGTAATAGTTGACGTCGCATATCAGGTTGCCGCCAGACTTCCTCAGCTTTGGCTTTCTCACTGAGCGGCAAATGTTCAAACCATTTCACTTGCATGCAGTCAGAATTACAGTCACGTACGGTTCCGGCTATTTACTAGACAGTTACGTTATTGGCAAATTGAGGCTTATGAGGTGAGAGTTCTAGTAGCGTCACGTTGGAACAGCAGAAGAACTGGGAAATGAAAGTCCCAAGAAAGGTGCACGGTGGAACCCGGAAGAGATTGGAGCGATTTTGGCTCGCGACGCTGCAAAATATCTCGACCTTTATTGCCACAAAGCGTTTAGGCTGCGGCTGTCCGCCTACCGGTATGACTAAAAAAGTTCGGATACTTTGAAAATTAAACCACTACACGATGGTGCATGTACTTATACTTTTCAGATAAAAACTATTTGAAATGAATCTATTTGACACTAAAGCAATCTGAAGTAAATTTTGATTTCGCTAAGTCCGAAGCTCATAAGACGAGTCTGTTTTGCTTCATTTTCTATGATGTTATGTACTGCTGTGTTGAACTCTGTACATTTAATGCAACGGGCACGTCTAAGTCCACAGATCTTAGAAGAGTGTTTAAGTAAGTAAGTAAAACGTACGTTTATATAGCGCATAATGTTCTAAAAGCATGTACAATAATACGGTGTTATAAGGGCGCCTGCATTCCGGCGTTCATAGGCTGGCGTAGGCTTATACACTGTGAGGCATAAAAACACACCAAAATTTATTGATCTTAACTTGAAGACGAATTATCAGATTTTAATAATTTTTGGTACAAATATTCCAGACGCAAGTAGCCATCAAATGACCGCTTATGTTTTAGCCTACCCAAACTTCTGTTTTTGCACTACCTTGGGAAAATAATGTCACGGATGGTTTTTGGCGTTTTTTGTTCATTTTAACGTTGATTTCATGTGTTTTGATTTCCCCACGTAGCACAGAAGCATAGTTAAGTGAAGCGGAAACTTAAACAATCATTTGAAGGCCAGTTATATCAGAAATAGTTGTAGCAAAAATTATTAAAATCCGATAATCTACCTATGATCGATAAATTTTGGTGTGTTTTTATACCTCACAGTGTACATGCACATGCTCATTGTATGGTCAGTTTGTGCGTTAAGTTCGTTCAACGCTCCAATGCTGCCGGTTGGGCAACCGGAAGCGCATTTCGCCAATCAGAAATCCTGTAAGTTACATCAAATTTTCGGTACCTGGTAAACGAATAACGAATGTCAGCATTAGCACGCGTGTCCCTGGTTACGTGTACCTGCATAACGTATGACTGATGTCCGGCGTAACAATAAACGCTATTAAGCTGAATTTTGTCGTTTAAAATATATTAATGGAAAATAACTTACGGATTATTCCGACGGAGGCAATGCTGCCGGTTGGTTTCCATTTGGTGAGGTAGTGAGGTCGCACGCAAGTATACAGTCCGACATCGTTGATGGTGGCATTCTTCACGCTCAGCGTCAGCATATAGCGCATCCGCTCCACTGAGAAGCGAGTCATGTCGATGTCCATGGTGGAGCAGTGGATGGAGTCGTTGGCACTGAACGAGCTGGTGAGGCTGGGATACAGCTGGCAGTAGATGGCTGTGACGGTGAAGTGGATGTACCAATGAGTGCCCGCGGCGCGCCATGGGTCAGGCATCATGCAGTTCACTGAGAAGTCCGATCCGACGTCGACCATCGTGTTGCCTGGACCGAACGTAGGCTCTGAAAATTTGGGTTATTAGTGTGAACTTTGACGAAAATTTGCTTTTTAAACCTGCGTTCAGCTGTTTTGCCCAGAAAAAAGTGTAGGCCTACAGTAGACCTAGAGCACAAAAAATCGTCAGCAGTGATATCAGCGTTTAAGCCCAAATTCCATGACGCTGACTTCGACCGAAACTTCCCCGCGGGAAAAGTCGTGGACACAAATCATGAAAGTCAGCGACATGATTTGTGTCGTAGACTTTCATGATTTGTGTCCGTCTCGCGGACTTGGCCGCAAAGTCGGCGTAATGGAATTTGGGTTTTACGACGCACAGGATAGTTTGTCGTACAATAAAAGTTCACCATCCCATGAAAATTGCATGCAAAAATCTACCACCCCATGTACATCTAATTGTTAACCATTATTTTAAACTTCGAAGTAATGAACGTGTGCGACAGCGGCGAATATATTATTTTAACGAGTAATTTCAGTAAACGCATACCCATCGTACGATGTCTTAGAAATAGTAACTGGAAGCAGTTAAAAACTCCAAAGTAACTGCACCGATAGCAATAGCCGGTTGCTGCTGCCTTTAACAGGCAGGGAATCTCACAGATCATTCATTATGACGTCATCACAAAAACTGAGATGCAGCAGCTGCTGAATCCGTTCGACTATTTACTGTCATGCAATTCGACAGAATTCATCATCTGACAGACTGACAGTATAAACTCTATATTAATATTCTGATACATTGCAGGTCTTGGGCACTCAAGTGTAATTTGTGCTTTAACATTTTGCGTATATACAACTAAAAAGTAAGAATCTTTCGTATAAATTTCCGCCGTATTCTGTAACGTACGTCTGTACTTATTTCTGGTCATCAGATGCGTGGTATCAAGTCTGCATTTACTTGATCGACTGGAAATGCAGCACTGCAGTTCGCAGACAGTAACGGACAAAATTTAATGCCGGTAATTAGATTATTATGTCATAAAATTAACCTGCGTTGATGATTCCCTGATGGAAAATGTTTCGTCGACCAGTGCGTTTAGGCTAATAGCCTAAGCTTATACTTCTCTTGCACTGTGATAGATGTCACTGCGTGCCGAAACGAACAATCTCAATAATTAACGAAACGCATCTGTCATAGGCCTAGTGTACTTGTCGTTGCATTATTGCAGTAATAGTACCTTTATTACGTTAGTACTAGCACAACTGAACAGCACGCAACGCAAAAGTGCCTTTGTTTAGAAAATGATACGTTTACACTGCGTAGCTGAACAGAAACGACTAGGCCTACCGTATCAAAAATTCTGATGAACATAAGGTAGGCCTAAGCATTTGCAGTAATTTGCTGGTAATGCTTCGCGCGTTTTAGCTATCGTCTAAACGTCTGTCTGTCTGTCTGTCTGTCTGTCACACCCTATAGATCTCCATCAAAACGGTGCACCGTGGGCTGCCACAAAGACTGTAGTTTTTTCACAAAATTTTGTGTAGGGGTTTTCCTTAAAAATTTTATTTGACCTCTATTGGCTCGTTTAGCGTAAAAACGATTACAGATTGGCACAGGCATGCTGCTTATATCATAACATGTACTGATGACGAATGAGATTTTAGTGGTATTGACATCGATGACCTTGAACGACCTATTTAAACTTTTAAAATAAGGGGTTTTTCAAAATGTTGGGTTGTGACACAAATTGCAAAAGTGAATTGCGCCGAAATGGCTGGCGATAGACTAAGACAAACTGCGTATGAAATTTTTAGCGTTAAGCGCCGATTCTAGTAGTCCAAGTCACGACCATTTAATACAATACAATACAATGTCAGTTTAATCTATCACATAAAATAAAAAGAACTAAAATGTTTAAAAAAAAATGAAATGAGAGATACTGAGAATAGAAATAGTCCTAAATGTAAAACTGACAAAAATTCGAAAAATGAATAAAGTAAAGACAACTAAAATAAAAAAAAACTGAAAAGGTAAGAAATGAAGAATAATAATGAAAACTAAAACTCAGAAAAAAACTGAAAAGAGTAAACATAAAAACCGTGAACAGGTCCGAATAACCGTGGAGTCAGTCCGAAGGGGTGCCAGATGACTATGTAGGAT
>Ga0209367_1001758_pt1 | contig 27488 bp, 20 predicted proteins | sample WorMetLIZISLAND2_FD_187412 | JGI IMG/M metagenome (GOLD analysis project Ga0209367, IMG submission 187412) | Marine gutless worms symbiont microbial communities from Max Planck institute for Marine Microbiology, Germany - Olavius geniculatus... ...
TCTATATACTAAGCAGACAAACAGTCTCTTATAGTTAGTCCACTTCTCCTTCCGCATATTCAGACTCGGATGCATCATCGTCTGACAGTCCCCACTCGTCCCACTGAACAGTCGTCTCTTGATAGTCAAGCGACTTCAGATTGTCCATCAGCCGTATTAAATCGTACGTGTACCGTATATGGAAAATTTTGCACATTCAGGTAAGATTATGCTGTATTGATATAATTACGTTTTTTTTCGTTTTTTTTTGACAGGTCATTTAAAAAACGTAAAAAATCACGTTTTTTTCGAATTTTCAAAAAAAAACCAAAAAAACGTTTTCTCGAACTATGGTCGTAGTTGATGTCGAAAACCCCCGAGCCCTCATCACATACACCCCGCCACTCTTCTCTATCGGCCGCCAGTGTCTCCAGCTGAGCAGGAGGAACTGAGCACTTCCTCAATGTTGCCTTCAGTTGATCAGGGAAGCGTTTCTTCTGACCTCCAGTAGCAAGTTCCTGCTGCAGCTCTGAGTATAGAATGCGGCGCGTCAGTCGGTTGGAGTGGACTGCATCCGAATGACATGACCGACCCATCGCTGCATGACTAAGTGTTTTATGCAGCGAACATTGGCTTGAAGTTTGTTCTACAAGTAAAGACCAAGGATCTTCTGCAGAGACTTGATGTGGTAGTCTTCCAGAGCTCTGAGATGGCGTCGGTAAGCTACACAACGTCTAGGTTTCACAGCCAAAAAGAAGAACAGAAACACACAATGGCATTGTAGACTGCCACGTTGGTCGAAATGGTCAGACTGTAATGGTAGAATACACGATGGAAAAGCCAACCAAATGCAGCAGATGCGAGTTGGATATGTCGATTGACCTCATGCGTCACATGCGTGATAGGCCTATCACAGTCACTTGATAGGATGCTGCCAAGATAGGTAAATTGCTGAACATTGGCAAGCGGTGCACTATTGACTGTAAACAAGGGCTGGGCAGTGCTAAGTTGTCGATGAACCTGTGGAAGTATTCCAGACTTCTTCACATTAACAACAAGCCTAGCACGTTGGTACGCTTCACAAATACGATCGAGGTTTCGATGTAATCCTTCAGCTGTGTGACTTGACAGAACAGCGTCATCAGCATACTGAAGCTCGAACACGTAGCCTACTCGTTGTTGGTCCTGGACTTTGCTTGTAGTCGCCGGAGATTGAACAGGCTGCTATCAAGGCAACAGCTTAAGCCGACACCATCTTCGGTCAAGATCCCGCTTCGAAAATCCAGTGTGACTACCGAACGTCGTCTCCGCATAGTGAGAAAATTTTGACAACGCGTTCTATTTAAAAGCCAAAATCACAATCCGCATTTGATTCGTTCTGTTGCAAGGAGCGTTCAGATTTTTGAATCGAGAAGCTTATAATGTTGAACTATTTTTTCACAATTTGTATATTACTAAAACGTACATTATTTACTTACTGGCCTGCGTTAAACTTTGTTTCTCTACCAACTTTTAGTCTCATTTATCGATTCTCAAGACTTATCGAGAACACGTACTCTGATATAAAATGTAGAAATAAGCAAACGAATACCTAGTACCCGATCACGTCGTTGCCGCCAAGTTGTTTTGACATGACATTCTCTAAACTACGTCCCCAGTGTGTTAGTCACCTATGCGGCTACTGCTGCTGCTGCTGTCGAATGCAGTCGCATCTGAGGGAAACTGACATTTCCCCGACCCCAGGACGTCTCTATACACCCCGGATAATCCTCCCTCAGATATTCTGCCCGCTCATTTCAAAGGCCTACATTTTCCCCTGGCCTGCAACGCTATACACATAATAGTAAGTACGTGCATATATATTTAAAGTGCACAATGTCAGCCAGTGGCCGAATCTGGATATAGGCCTACGAATAAAAAAAACAAGAAGCCCAACTGTCATTAGGATATCCGACAGTACTGGTTGTCAGTGAGCTTCAAGATCATCCAAAGTCGATGATTTTTATTTCATCTCAGAGGCCGTACGCCATTTCCTATAATACCCCGTTTACATGATCAAGCAAACATCGAGCAGACATCGAGCAAACGTCCAGCAAACATCGAGCTAGCTCGTCCAGCTAACATATGTTAACTGGACGAGCCAGCTCGTCGAGCCAGCTTCATCGTGTAAACGGGATATTAGTGATTAACAGTAACCTAGGCCCTATCTCGCATCGTTTAGCCACAGTAGCACGTAGTGGCCTTTAAGGTCATCCAAAGCCGATGATTTTTGTCATTTGAAAGCTAATATGCTACTTCCTATTTGTGATTAATAGTAACCTTGGTCTATCTCTCACAGTTTCCGAGATATGGCCAGTTTTCCGTTGAAAAACGCACACATTTTCCTGCCCCCCATTTAACCCCCAATTTAAAAATGTTTCCCTTGCGCTAGATGACTGAAATTTTGCATGCCCGGATTTAACACACATGGTTAATTATTCGTGTAAAAAGGTTTCCCTTACGATATAAAGCTTCACCAGAATACATCTGTTACAGACAGACAGATGGATGGACGACAACTCGTACCAATAGCTGGATCCTTACTTAAGTATGGTCGGCTAATTAAGCGATAAATAAGCAATTTATGTTGTATAAGCGCTGATATGAAAGAAGTATGACAGAGAGTCGCAGAAATGGGAGAAGAAACGTCCGGCGGAATGTCTATAGAGGTATGTCTAATAATATGTCTTACACTCGCAGGTGAAAAGAACTTCAACTGGCAGATAGCCTATCATCAGTCAATATTATGAGTGTGTCACTCAGTATATACGTGAGCCCAGAAATGCTATCTCCGAATTTAGTCGCTATAGCAATGGGGAAAACATTAATTAGACGAGACGAGAGGCGGGCAGCAAAAAATAGCGCATGGCATTTTTTCAGTTCAACAGAAAAAAAGTTGAAAAACACAATTTCTGTCTTTTTCAACGAGTAGCCTAACCAATTAAGTAGCACCAACCCTCCCCTCCCATGCTTTTTCTCCCATTCTTTATTTTTAGTGCGTAATGACCCTTCAAGGTCATCAGCGGTCGATGATTTTCGTCTCATCTGAAAGGGCTTGTGAGACTTCCTATTGGTGGTAACCTTGGCATTATATCTGTCACCGTTTCTGATATAGCCTATGGCGACTTATAGCTTGAAATTTTCCAGTATAAACTGCGACCAAACCGCTGCAGATGGACACATGGTTACTATTGACAGCTTATAAAAAGTCGCAATCGCCCTATCCATTGCTGACGACACAGAGGACACCAGGTCGTGCCGTAACAAATTTTTTGGCTACGCCCCTGTTTAGCGTTTAGGCCTACAGGGTAGGCCTACTCTTTAATGTAGGCCTACGCACACAGTGGGTCTACGCAGCATAATCCTTGCGATTCCTACGGCACAAACAAACGGCAAAGGTTAGATCAGTCCTCGGCGACGTTTTGAACTCTCTGGGTCAGTGCTTTCTAGCTAAGCTCACAGAAAGGAGATCGTCAGGTAAATCTGCTATCGACGCACAATTACGCTGCGCGCTGATCAATAAAATGTCAATGAGAGTCGAGAGTTGACTGACGCAGCTTTGATACGGTAGCTTTGCCGTACACGTCAATTAGGCCTACTCGCTCCCGCTGCGTGTACGACAAAACACCCCCAGGACATAACCCTCGCTACCGTGCTACATCCTCCGTGTAAAAATCTTAGTCTGTGACTTTGTAGTGCTCCATGGCATAAAATTTGCTCCGTTTAAGTGCATGATTTGACTGTAAGCTGTAACGATTAAATGTCAAAACGGTGTTGGTTGAGTGTCCGACACGCTACCGCGTAAGATAAGATAGGTCGTTGGAAACACGGCAGTGACCGCCCCCTCCCACAACTTTAGTCGTGATTTTGTAAATGCAAATCTGTGCAGTAAAACTAACGAAATTTTTCTGTATGCATTTTCAGGGTTTTTCATGCCCAAAACTGCGTTTGCAGCCGGGGTTTCGTCCTGGACCCCGCTGGGTGGGAGCTCCCTCATACTGGCAGTTGCATTAGTGGACCGATATTTGTTTTTTTTTTCCGCAAGAACCCCACCTTTGCTCTTGGCCTTCGACCTTGATTTTCGGCCCTTTAAGCCTCACTGCCTCAGTGCGCAGCTCCCAACTCCAATTTCTGGCTACGCTTATGAAATATCGCATGGAGACTGACAAGAAAGTTTCGTCGTGGGGGGGGGGAAGATTGCTTTGCGGCGGGGGTTTTGTCTGTACTGCCACCCAACTCTCTCCCCCCTCTCTCTCTCTGCTCATAGGCGACAGCAGATGGGAGCAGCGTATTCAATAAATGCCGGCTCATATCGACCAGTGGTCAGTCACTGGAGCACTGTTAATTACCGCCACTGGTAAACATGCGACAATAATGTCTGACGGCATGCTACTGCAGCCTGGCAACGAGACGAGATGCACCCAGGCTTGAGTAGATGACGTTGTAAGCCTATAGTCTTAGGTGACTGGTGCAAAAATTGCAAGAGATGGTGATACAATCATGAAACTTCGCACAAATGATTCAGCCTATACTGATCATTCCGTGCCAGTGCCATCGTGAACTGTTCACGACATAGCAACCGTTGCTAGGCAACCTGTTTTCTTATCAAGCGCAGCGTGTCAGGACGATCATGCACACCACTCAGGCAGTCAAGCACGCGTCTTTACGGGGTGGCACTTGGCACTGTGCAAAAGCCCCGCGCCCCAAAAGGGCCTCGCGCTACTGCGGTCGGTGATCGCCGCAACGGCGATGTCCATGATCGATCGATCATGGACAAATTTGCAGCTTCTATTAAACAGCCAAAAGCGAAGTGTTTTAGCTCTCTCCACTCACGTGACATTAGCACAGAATATCCAAAAATTTGCAAATTCATAGCCTTAGATGTTTCAAAAATGTAATCATAATAAAAAATGAAACAAACATTGGATTAAGTTTTGGTGGGTTTTTACTGGGTTTATGCAATAAAACCACCAGGTTTTTTTCGGTATCTAGATACACGGGTATCTCAACCTTGATTGGTCAATGCTACACTGCGGTGCTCACTGTTGTGAAGGCTTGAAATAAATTTGGCATCTAGAGGGAGCGACTTTATTCCGCTTAGCATGTGTGATTTTGTGCACACATCTAATAAGTAATTGCTGCCAAATGAGTTCTGCCCTGTCAGAAAACACCAAAATCGGTGCTACAGTTTGGTATCTGTAATAGCACGTTCAAATCACAAACACCTGTAACAGAAATATAAGTAGGCTACAACAAAGAGAGCAAAAGGTTATTGGATTGCAACGAAAATGTAATCATCGCGAAATCAGCCATGACTTTGTGCTCTAATTTGGTAGAAAAAAAACAACGTAGTGCTGGATTATTCACCACATATATTCTACACAAACATCCAAGCTTGCGGTACACAAGCAGTCGCTGATCCAATCGGATGTGGCGTCTTGTAGGAAGGGGTAGGAAAAATTGCCCCAATTCCACTGCCATTCAGTCAGCGACTGACTAAAATGCAATGAAAGTGTTTGTCTTCGGCAGCAGGACACGAAGTGATCAATAATATCACATTAGTTCAAAGAAACTCTGATACCGACAACAGTTAGAAAATAAATAAATAAATGCACCCTCACTTTAAAAACAGACATTTAAATTGGCAGCGTCATACGTTAAAAACGTTGGTGATAGAAGTCGCAACTTTCAAACGGACAGTTGCAAATTTCAGATGAAAGAGATATGAGTGATCAAAATTTCAATTTTGCAACAAAATCACCTAAAACTGGGGAACTTTCAGCTGTACATTTTGCGCCTTGTAAAAAGTTCCCGACAAGCTAAAAATAGAAAATTCAGGGCAGGGGAGCACGATGCCACTGATCAGAATATGATGCAGTCATCCAGTTAGTGCTAGGAAGCCCAGTTTAAGTCTCGGCCACAAAAAAACATTTACACAACATATGCATCATTTTCTGTAAGTTTTTGACGTCAGGAGATCACTGACCATTTCAGCTGAAATTTGGCATACTGGTTTCACAAACCCTGGGAAACATTCACATCAAATTTTGTTTCTATGTGCCTTTTTTCTTTTCGAGTTTAGAGCCTGTATGGAAAAAAGGCAGATGGACAGATGAGTAACATCTGCAATGTGACTTATTTAAAAGACTACATAAACATGTATCAACTTTGCTATTAACACAGTAACACAGTCTTTTATAAAAAAAGCAGTGCATCATGGCAGGAGGTAATCGCCGAACATAATTTTGCGCTGTCGGAAAATTTTCTTTTTGTCAACAAATTTGCATCCAAAAATGCCAAATTTGGATTTAAAAAACTCCTACTTTGAGAAAATTTGAAGACAAAATTAAAATTTTGAGCACTAAGTTGGAAATTTGCAGCTCTCCATCCGAAAATTACAACTTCCTGTCCTGCCCCACAATGCCTCTGATAATAAATATGGCAAATGCACATTGCAGTGGCAGACCAGCAATAGAACAAATGACCAACCAAAAAAAAGTTTTAAAAACGTCACATAACTGCAAATATGTGAACCCATAATCATGAAATGCATCGCTGTCTAGGTCTAGCACCACAATCTCCGCAGCCTGTCAGCGGTGAAGAAAGTAGGAGCAGGATAGGAAGTTTCAGTTATGTGACGGACAAATTTCCGACAAAGGAGACTGCAGCTGCTCAAGATTTCAATTTTGCCCCTAAAATCCCTTAAAAGAACCTGTTTGTCTGCACAAATTTAGCCTTTTTTGGCCCAAAATTTTCAGACAAATTTCAACAGCGACTGGTGATTGGTGAAGCTACAGCCGAGGTCGTCAGTCACGGCTGTCACCATAGCGAAAGCCACCGTGGACACAGCGCCTTTCACTATGGCGGCCCCTCGCTATGGCAGCCCCTCGCTATAGCGGACCCAAACTATAAGCACCCCATGGTTAAACAGCATCAGAGTCAATTGCACTGTAGTCTGTACGCAAGGTGACCACTCTCCAGACAATTCACTGACATTTCCCTGATGATTTATGGCACTCCCGACCATTTTGTTAGTACTACAAACAATTGCTGTAAATAAAAATATAACACAGATATACATGTTAAAAACTAAAACACAAGTAAGCAACACTGAGCAATAAACAGTATAAGATAACTGACAGAGTTGAAGTGAGTGATACCAAAAAGACTGTTTATGCAATTTTTAGGAAAGTTTTTGGGCAATTGTCCCTGACAAGATTTATTCCCGGACATTTCCCTGACAGCTGTGAAACTGCCCGACATTTCCCCGTTTGTGGTCACCGTGTGTATGGTGTCTTGGGACTCCTACGACTCAGACTGAGAGACGTCCGTGCTCCAGTTCGTCGCTGTGGCGTAACAATGCTCGCACTGCCGACATTGCCAACACTGTCATCAACTGCTGGTGTCTGCAGTGAACATGTCCCAGTGGCGTCTACAACAATTGTCACCATTCATTTGTGATATCTGTGCTATGGCGGCAACAGCAAAATAATTAATCACCTAATTAGATAGGGATGCTGGTAATATGCGAATATGCTATCGCATATTTTGCCAAAATCAGCATATCGCATATTGTGCCGCATATAATGGCATTTTCAAAATCGCACATGCGAAAATTATGCCGCATATGTCGCATATTCAAAAATTCGCATATATTGGCACATATGCCGCATATTTCCGCATATGCGATCACATTTTTTCAGCATTTTTTGTCCAACGTTGTTTTAAGATCGTTAAATATTTTTGGTGGCAAACGATTACCGGTATTTACAATTAGCCGTTGAATATATTAAGTCAGAAATGTCAAAACGGTGCAGAATAGGCCTAATAATGATCATGATTATGATTCTCAGTCAGTCGAAGTTGGATAATGCCGAAAATATGTGGAAAAATATGCCACATACATGCGGCATATGCAGCATATATGCGCCACATATTTTGCCAAACTCTGTATATTTTGCCTCAAAAAGTTCCACGTATTTTAAGAAAATTCTCCGCTATAAACCAGCATCCCTAATTAGAAATGCAACTGTTTCAGGAAAATGAAATTTTAGTTAATATTGTTATTATATAGTTTTCTTTGCTAACTGACTGGAATTAGAATTAACACAAAATCTAATTAATTAGCTAGAATTAGAATTAGCAGAGAATCTACTTAACTTGATAGCTAGTTGATTACAATTTGCTCAACTAAATGCCCATCTCTAAAACAGTGCACCAGTTGCAAAGCTGCAAAAATCCTGTTTTTTAAAAGCCCAACCGAGTGGGTTTTGGGTTTTTGTCTTTTTTGGTTGATTAGGTTAAAGCGGTCTTTGTAAAAAGCCCAACTTGATGAGTTTTGGATACCATGGGTTTTCAGTTATTAGAGTGAGCATTGTTTGTTTACAAACAGCTCTGTCGGTTGAGTCATTATGAGTTTCTGTTTGCTCCTTACGCCATAAAATATACCACTATTTGCAAATTTGTACGTTTAAATGTTTTAAAAAACTTAGACATAATAAAATATTTTGATTGTTAGTGAAACAAAAAAACAAAAATTGGACTAAGTTTCAGGTGGGTATTTTTGCATGGGTTTTTAGCAGTTTTCTGGAGGTGAGATTACAACAAATAAGAAATAACCCATCATTTTTTTGGTATCTGCCTAGATGTTTCCAGCACTCACCAATCTGCTGATTGCGGATGCTGAATAACTGTCGTTTTTCACCGCTGCTGTTGGTGTCAAGTGAGTGTCGTTTCAAATCACCATCCACCGTGACGATGTCTGCACTCTCGAGAGCCATGGACATCGCCGGGGTTTCAGCCACACCCATGCTCGGCGTTGTTGGAGACGTCGTACAAGGTGCCAGTCTACGGTCAACTGATGACGTACTTCCAGCAAAGTGTCTCAACTCACCTGCCACATCGGTTGCACATACGCAGTACCAAATTACGTAAGCCCTAGCTTATCTAAATTCTAAGTTAAAGAAAGGTTAAAGGTTGCATATAGCTCCTAATGAGCGAACCCATCTCAGAGCTACAGAGTGTCACTTGTCATATGGGATCACACAGTGTTACCTGCCACCCGACAAAGGTGAACGCGCCCCGCCTTAACCACAGCCAGATAGGCCGGTACTCGATTTACCTACCCTGGAGGGATGGAAGGCTGGAAGGCTGAGTTGACCTAGGCGGTTGGTTACATCCCGAGATGGTTTACCTGCCTACAGGCAGTCACCTCCTAATTATCACGTGTTTGTTACTGTTAGCAGCTGATTGACACAACCCCAAAACAATCCGCAACATGAAAATGCAAATAAAATCATTAAGCAGTAATAAAAATAACCGAAATAAAATTGACCATTAAACTAAACTAACTTATTAAGTTAGTTTATTATGTTTATCAAATGTGCCAGACACTCACTTGTACCATCAGTATTATGCATCATCTGTCGCTGTCCAGTTTGCTGAAATGGTTTGCCAGTCACTGAATGATTAAAAGAAGGTAGTACATCATTTTCCTTGACTTTGTTACTGATGCAGTTAGGCTTACGATCACTCGCACTGTGTGCAGGTAATGAACTCATGTGCTGCAGTTTTTGTAGCAGTTCGCGGTTCTGTGACTCCAGCTGCTGTTTCTTGCACATAAGCTGTCGCTGTCGGTTCCCAGCTGATGACAATTTCCCCTCCACGAGCGACAGCTGAGTCCTGCAGTCCCGTAGCTGAGTTTCCGAAGCTTCCAGGTTCGTTCTGGCAGTGCCCAGTTCTGTTTCCAGCCGGGCTTTGTCCTGTTCGAGACTGGCAACGTGGGCGGAGACGTCTGCCAGTTCTTTCACAGCGTTACCTCGCTGCTCGGTGCTCTCCTGCAGCAGCACTTCCGATTCTGACAACTGATCTTCCAGTACCAGCAATTGTCCAAGCAACGCTGCATTCTGGCTTTCCAGTTCTTCTCCCGAGTAACCAGTACCATGATGTAGCTTTGCTGGAACTGACGTGGTACTCTTAGAATCCAACTCAGTGTGCGATGATAAATTGGACCGAAGGACTGACAGCTCGCTCCTGCACCTGTCCAATTGCTGTATGAGATCATCCTTCTCTGCCTGGACTGTCAGCAGCTCCAACTTAACAGCCGACAGTTCACTGCAGGATTGCTGTGATGCCAGCAGATCACCTAGCTGCTGGCTACAGCTGAATGTTACAGATGCAGATTGCTGGCACCCAACAAGTTCCGCACTGAGATTCTGCATCTTCTCCATTAACTGGTGGTTTTCGTCTTCCAGCTGACGAATTTTGATCTCAATCTGAGAATTTTGATTCTTTAACTGCTGCTTTTCGTCCCCGAATCGATGAATTTCCACCTCAAACTGGGAATTCTGGTTCTTACTCTGCAGCCGGAGCTCATCAAGCTGGTGCTGCAGGGATGTGATGGTGGTATGCAGACGTTCATTTGCATCCTCCACGTCATCTTTCTCCAGCATATTCTGTGTCAGAGCTTCCTCTTTTGCTTCAAGTCTGGCTTTCATAGCAACTAATTCTGATCTCAGTAGTTCATTCTCTCTGGCACTGTTCTCAGCCATGGTATTCTGCTGCTGCTCTGTAATAGCAAACTCGCTCTTGCAAACTATCACCAGCTCTTCCAGTTCCTCGACTTGATCCTCATTTACTTTTCTTGCAGCTTCTGCTGCATCTGCCCGAGCTCTGAGCTCAGAAATCAAACCTGCTGCGTCGACCAGCTGTTGTTTTACCTCCACAATTTCGCTGTCTCTGTCAGCCACAGTTTGAACAGAATTGAGCAATTCTTGTTTCACATTCTCTGTAGTTTCTCGTAGCACACAGCATTCATCACAGTCAACTGGCAAACTCTGTATAGCAACTTCATCAGTCTCAACATGTGTTTGCTCAGAAACATCAGTTTTACTAGAACTATGACCGTCGAACTGTGCAATACGCTGATAAGCTGTTCTCAGTTCAGTGCTTCGCTTCTGAAGAACATGCAGCAAATAGCCACTATACACGCATTGGCCACTATGCTCCATACTTGTCTTTGAATTCTACTGTTCACAATGAAGTCTACAACAGTCAAAACTGCTAATACAAGATCTGATTTCCAGTCAATGGATATGTTTATCCATATGTAAAGCTGTTCAGCGAACAAAAAATAAGTGAAGCATTTACCCCCTTCCCACTACAGCTGGTAGAATTTTGCTACAATGGGCCTAAGCTATATAGCAAGCTGTCCCCATTCAGGAACATTCCGACTAACTAACTGGATATAGGTATGAGTGCAGTACAAAGTTTCCACGTGAAATGGCACTACGCGTGTAGTACATCATGAGTACATCTCAGAGAAAAATACCACAGATGCCAATTCATTTCACGTCTTTCAAAACCGACCTCTTTTTCCTGTCATAAACCGCTGATTTTATGGTTTACAACGACATTAACAACGATGTAAACAGCCTAAAATATTTATTTTTAACTGTGATGTGACCCAGTTATAACTATTCTAGGCTGCATTATCGTAACATAACTATGCTTGCTCTATAATCTTTGATATATTCGAAAATAAAATCAAGCATAAAATCCAATACAAGTTGAAATAAAATAAAAAATAAAATTAAATACCAAAAATTTGAAATAAAAATAAAATTCCCAAAAAATAACATATCATAAAAAATTATAGGAAAATATAGTTCAAAACAAAATTCAAAAATAAAATCGACACAAGATTCAAAATAAACATAAAATTCAAAAATAAAATAAAATGACAAAAAATGCAAGAAAAATACAGTTTAAAATCAAATACAAAAATAGAATTAAATGGAGACAAAATTAACAATAAATTACAATTACAAAATTTAGCTGTTTATGACAGAAAAAGAGGTCGGCATTTTAAATATACGCGAAATGAATTGACATGCATGGTATTTTTTTCTGAGATATACTCAGCCTCGGTGCACGTTTGAAACACAGTAAAACAAAGTCTAATTCATTCACCAGAGCACGTCAGGCGCCAGACGACCCGCAGCTAGAGTCTGCTAGTGACAATTCGATATATCAAAAATATCGATATATCGTTTTCGATATCGACATATAGTATCATATGGTAACGTCGAAAAAATATTGAATTTTTCAACATATTGCGATATCTTTTATATATCACGATATTTTTGATATATCGCGATATTTTACGCCAGAAGTGTATATTTTTTTATTACTGCATTACGAAATAACGAGAAAAACGGAGAAGACGACAAACTAACCAAAGCAAACTAACTACAGTGTCGTAATTTTACGACACGTACAACAGTCTATAGTAAATTTTAAAGTTCACTGACACATTTTAGTATCTAAGTAAAGCAAATTGCCTTGCTGAACGTTCTCGTCTTGTTCTTGTGCTTGTATAAAATTTACATACTTATCATTTTTAAGATATCGACACCAACATCGATATCGCGATATTTTCAAAATATCGTATCCATATCGTACCGAAATTGAAATCCTGATATCGAATCATCACTAGTGTCTAGTGTTTTATTTACTTGTACTCACCAGCGGTTGCCTCTATCGCTCTGCTAACATCGTATCAGCTGGATATAGCAAATTTTGTCTACACCCTCTCATTTAACGCCCTCGTTCAAGATGATCCCCTTAGAATTTATGGAAAAGCTGCCGACGGGATAAGTCTATAGAAGTGTCAGTCGCTGCAGTGTTGTGAGACCAGCTCAGCTCCTGAAAGTGACGGAGGCAGGATGTCAGCGGCCTGGCAGCAGCGGGCATTATCCGTTTTCTCCAACTGAAAGTAGCAAATTTTTTGTTGTTTCTATCAGTTCGCCGAACTGAAAATAGAATTAACGATAAACAAATCTTATTTACTGGTGTTCCAACCAGGGTTTTCAATAGACCTGAATTTTCAGGACGTCATGACTTCCAAGCTGAAAAATTTGGACGTCAGTGTACAAAATCTGGAAGTCAGGCAGCAGGCCTACAAGAAAAATCAAACTTAATGCAAAACAAGACTTAACTACATATGCGTCACTAACACACGACCAACACAGGGTGGTTTTTACGCACTACAGATAACGTCTTTGGTCATAATGCACTATGGCATGAAAATCGTGCGGTATTGTGACTAAACGGTTAGTCGTAGAGGGTCAGCGATGGTACTATCGGATAGGGCGCTGGCGACTTCCTATAGGCTGTCAATAGTAACCATGTCTCCATCTGCAGCGGTTTCGCCGCAATTTCTAATGAAAAGTTTCAAGTAAAGTAGCCGTATCTCAGAAACTGTGAAAGATAGGGCCAAGTTACCTATTAATCACTAATAGAAAGTCACATATATTAGCTTTCAAATAACATGAAAATTATTGACCTTGGACGACCTTAAAGGTCAGTAGTGCAACAGGAACTATATAGGCTGTAGCGCATCTTCCCTAGCGACAGCTCGGCTAAGTTGTAAAAACAAGCAAACAAGCAATTTTAGTAGCTTTATGCAAAACGAAAGTTGCAGTTTCTGGATCAGAACTGTTCACAAAATAAATTAATATGGTTGCCGTGCCACGTCTTCATGAAATGAAGTATTCAGAAACACGACAGTCAGAGAAAATTATTGAACCAACGAAACATTGGAAAACAGATTCTGACGTCAATTTCCAGCTTATTATAGACGAATAAACGTAATAAGAAGCAAATTGATTTGGACGTCGTGACGTCCACGTCTGAAAAATTTAGGCGAACGGGTTGAAATTTTTGGGCGTATTTACGCCCAAACGTCCGCTATTGAAAACCCTGGTTCCGACATTGTAAACATTAGAATAGTCAGGAGTCTTCAACTTGTTGAAGTTTGACCATACGCCGAAGAAGATAGAAGTATGTCCTTCGATGCAACAGTGTTGTAAGGTCTCTGCCATGTTCAATATTTCAAAACACCAAAGTATACATACATTTAGAACTACCCTCAAGATTCTGTTGGTTCATCAGCAATTTATACTATTATATCACTGTTTACAAACATTGCGCCATTCAACTTCATTGAATATTTAACAACTTGCGTCAATAATTAGGGCTGCTACATCTTGCAAATTCGCCGTCAGATACTTGTCCTCACTCTTCAGTCAGTGTCCAGTGTGCACTGCACGAGTTTAGAATGATTCATATTGCGCATTGGGTGAGGTCAAGTTTCGCTAAGACTTTAGTCTTTAAAGTCTTGACTTTGGTCTTAGGCCAAAGTCAAGTCAAGACTTAAGTCTTAGACTAAAGCCTTAGCAAAACTTGACCTCACGATTTTCCAGCAGGACAGCATGCAGAGTACTAGGCATAGTGTCGTAGTCTGTTCAAAATGCGCGTTTTCTGCTACTATTGACTAATCTGACAGAAGCGTTGCAGATAGAAAGTGATAGATACATTAACATTCTGCTTACAAGTTACACTAAGATTACACTTAACACATTTCGCAACTACTAATGCTGTCGAGCGTCCCATGAGCATTAGCTGACCTTGTCACGTCAGCACTAGGAAACTCTCGTTTTTTGACTTCTCAGCTGAACTCTGCCAGCTGCTATGGAAAACTACGTGTACACTGTGAAACAATAATTTCACTCATTTTTTTTCTTTTTCGTTAGGGGCCCTCAAGAGCATGGGGCCCCAGTTTCCTCAACCGCTTGAACCCCAGCAATTCCCACACCATCCTCAGGCCCATCCACTGAACATCTATTCCATTCGTGTTTTGACTTCCCAATTCAAGTGTTAAAGAATCTAAATTGCATAGACGTTCCAAATGGCACGCATAACCGATGTGCCAGTTTCAACTTAAAAGGTTGACGGTTAGCCTGGCAGACGGCAACAAAAATGTTTATTACAAGGCCTGACAACGACATATTTTGTATAGTCTGGAGCAAAATCCTTGGCAATAATGTGTGATATAGTTGAAACCAATTTCACATTATGGACAGTTGATAACAACGTAACAAATCTAAACCAAATGTTGAATGAGAATGATAATTTAATTAGACATGATGACATTTATGAAAGGTAAGGTGTACAGCAACAGAAACGTATATATAACCGCTGACTACTATCTCAAAGTCTTCACTTTCATCAGAATACCATACGATGCAACTGAGAAACCACCACTTATATTTCGGTGAACAAAGCATTTCAAGTTAACACACGAGACAAAAGAAAAATGCTGCAGAACGCTAGCTGAAACGACCGTTATGTTTAACAGTCTAAATGTGTGAAATGATAAACCCCTTGTCATAAGCACAACTACGAGTTTGTCTTAGAAAGAAAAGTCCTAAGGCTCTTTCCTTACCTTCTCCTTCTCCCCCCCAAAAAAAAAACATTCCAGCTTAGGGTAAGGCAGAGTGGCTGCAAATGCATTTTTTGGTTCTCAAAATGTATGTCACGGCAACATTTGTAATCGTTTGTGTGCAGTGCAAATGACTGCTAAGTGTGTTTTAGACGTGGGTGATATGGCGAAAGCACTTGGCATTGAAGTACTGCATCACCTGTCCCAGAAGATATGGGAAGAGCAGATTCCTGATGACCGAAAAAAGGCAATCATCATACCAATTTACAAAAATAGGACCGCCTGGACTGCAACAACTACTGCAGCATAAGCCTATTATGTCATTGCTGCAAGTTGTTTACATCTGTCCTCATTTACAGGCTCAGACAAAGAACCGACGAAATTATCTCCAAGGAGCAAGCAGGATTCAGACATGGCGCAGTACAGTTGAGCAGATTTTTACGCTTTGTCTCCTGGCAGAAAAGCACTAGAGTTCAGCAGAGACCTATATGTGTGCTATGTAGACTTCAAGGCGTTTGACTCCATATGGAGAAGAGGGCTATGGAAAGTTCTAAGGCACCTTGACTACTCAACGACAGTGGTTCGGATCCTAGAAAGTGTCTATTCTCAACTTTCAGTGCCATCAAAACTGGTGGCGGCCTGTCAGACTGGTTTCAGACTGTAGCCGGCGTCCTGCAAGGCTGCATATTGTCGCCTCAGCTGTTTAACACATTCTTACAGGTAGTCATGGCCAAGGCACTTGAGTCTGTCAACAACAGAATCACTGTCTGTGGTTACACATTGAACAACCTTCGTTTTGCTGACAATATTGCAGAAATTGAGGCAGACAGACAAATTCACCTACTTTGGAAAAGTGATTAGTTCTGATGGCACTTCGGAGCAAGATATTCAAACAAGAATTGGACTGGCCTGTGATGGAATGAACAGATTGGCTACTATCTAGATAAGCAAGGACCTTAGCACGAAAACAAAGGTGCTTGTGTACAACTCCATGGTGACAGAAATTTTGATCTACAGCTCTGAAACCTGGACACTGACAGAGAGACTAAAGAATAAGCTACGAGCATTCGAGATGGGTTGTCTCCGGAAAATCCTTGATGTGTCAAGAATCTCTCACATCAGAAATACAGACATCAAGAATCAGCTCAACATCCAGCATGACAAAGAGAACATGATCTGAAGACGCCATCTTAGATACTTCGAACATGTAGTCAGAATGCAACCTTCCTGATGGTCACACCGAGCCCTGTATGGTCGTGTTCACAGAAACAGATACGGAGGACGACCAAGGAAGCGCTGGATTGATATTTTGGACGATTTCCAGACGACGGGACTCTCACTCACACAAGCAACACATGAGGCTGAGGACAGAAAACAATGGAGAGAATACACGAGGCTGTCCGAGCGTGCTTATCTGTATCGTCATGACACCGGAGGAGGAGGAAGATATGGCGAAAAACAAATGTGATTTGATTTGGCTTTTGCTGCTCTGCTAATCTTGGATTTGTGGAGCTATTGCCCCCATCCCCAGTGTCCCCCCAGTGGCCCAGTCCTCTGGCTACACCTGTTTCTGGCCAAGAGTCTGAAACACATATAAAAATTTAGAGGGACCACACCCGCAGGTTTTCCAAGCTCTCTGGCCATAAGCATAACCACAAATTTGCCTGAGGGAAAGCAGTCTTGAGGCCCTTTTCTTACCCTCTCCTATTCCCGAAACAATCCAGCTGAGGGTTCTAGCAGATTCCCAGCTGCAAACACATTTTTTGGCTATCAACAGCAACAAAGGAGCAACAGAGGGTGCCCTTACTTCAAATTTCACACTTTAAATTCTGCATACTAGCTTGCTCGACTCAATTTGGATATGCGTGTCCAGTGCTGTACATTTAGCATAGACATAACACTATCAACACAAATGCACATAATACAAATAGAGAAGGTTGTTTAGCTGGTAATAAAGTCTGCCTTAAACCCTGACAGTTTATGGGGATCAACTACACGCATTATTCGTAACCAACAAAATGTCAAATTTCTCATAAGTAAAACCACTGAAATTAACTGAACTGCACTGAAGCTGCACTATCTAGGAGAATAGACTCACCATGAGAGACTGGAGAAAGCTAAACATCAACAGAACTGTAATTAAGTGATTTTATCAGTAAAAGCTAACTGGTCCGTTGTCTCACTAACGCCACAGAACAACACTACAACATGAAACCTGCAGTTGAATCGGAATCAGTACCAGAGACTGTTTCTGATACCATGGCATTTTCAAGTGAGTGAGTAAGGTTTAACATCCCGCCCGACACAGTATAGGTCATTTTGGAGACAGCCTTTCCAGGCAGAATGCTAACAAACACATGACAATGAGTGTGACCTTTACAATAAAGAAACATTTTCAGCTGACACTATTCCTACTGGTACAGCTAACGTACATAAAAAGAGATAGCAATGGTAAGAATGTAGAGTTGGTAATTTTTGAATTATTAGATTTTAAAAAAATTAACAGCTATCACAACACAACAACAAAATACAATCAGTACCATTACGGTGAGTATTTTTCCCATTCTCTGGAAGGAGATTGCCACTTTTGTTGACAATGTTTCCAGCTGAGCTGAAGAATCATTCACACGAAACAGATGCTGCATCATATCTACTTTGCAACACCTTCTGGGAGATCTGATGTCATTTGATGAAAAATTTAATGACAAACATTTTCAATGAAAACAGCAATGAAAACTTCTGCATTAGGTGTGTGCTTAAATCTCCACAGCTCCGCAAAAATGTTTGTGAAAATTCACTAATCAAACGCAAGGCAAGCACGACACCAAAACAAGAATATGGACCACACAAATGCAACTAAACTGACAACACAAGAATGAACTAAACCAGGTCTACATACCATATACAGTGAAATGTACAACATGTATGACAAATGATGGCAGATGGCAGCAACAGATTTCCGTCTGCCAAAGCCAAAAGTATAGATAACCTAGCAATAAGCTGTATTATACATAACACAAATTGACAGGGAGCGTATTGATATCTGCCATAGTATCGGCCTGCGGCCTCCATTTTTGGCCCTTCGGGTCTCAACTCGGCCTCGATACATCCACAGTGCTGCAGTGTAGCTGCTGGCTATAATGATGCTGATGATGCATCACCATGGTGACAACGTCTATATGACGTCACAGCCGATCGTTGACTGCGATTGAACATCCCTATTTTATAGAATAGATGGCATAAATCTGCCTTAGATACAAAAAAAACTGCTGGATCATCGCCATACATCTCACTCCTATGTTCACTGGTGGCAGAGGGGGAAAGGTTGTGCAAGAGGAGAAAAAGAAAGTACCCACCCTCCAAAAAAATGCGAAATTTGTGGCTGAAATTTCACCTCAATTTTGGGATAATGTATTGGCAAAATCACATGATCTCGTCCGTTGGAAAATTGCAACTGTTTGTCGGAATTCTGTCAGAAATTTGCAACTTTGTGTACCTTTTAACACATGATGCCATTACAGACATTTCTAACAAAAACAGCAATCCAACCTGTTCATTAACACAAAAATCGGCTCCCAGCGATGTACAACGTCCACTAATGTTAAAATCAATGACTTAATTCAATACTACACCAACAGAGAGCTAACAGGGCAGTACTGATCATCATTTTATCAAGACAGCAGCTTACAGAGCGCCATGGATACAAGCATGGCACTGTGGCTAACAGAAACCACAGCAATATCTCAGAATCATATAAACACAACTCTTCACTAACAGAAAGTAATCGACTGATTACACAAATCACATCGCAGACACTCATATATGCTACATAGCAACGCACAAAAAAAGTGGAACATATGTGACACATGTAGATCAAGCTATTGGATGATTACTGCATCCAGCGGCTGTCAAGCTGAAAACATGTACGAGTATGTCATCCATACAGTGTTCAACATGCCCACATTTCACTGCAATGAACAAGGCTAATCATTACCAAAACACCGAGTGACTGCTGGCTGTATGCATGCCAACCGTGGTACTAATGTACTCGTTAATCTACGATCTTAATGCTGATTTTGGATTCACAGCTACCAGGGCTTAGTAGCCATTTACTTTAACCTTTGGTTGCATTCAAGGATGCGCAGTGGGCCGAACTGATACGGCTTCAGTGCGGGGCAGCAGAAGAAATAGCCTGCCAATCCCAAAGGTAAAGTAAGTGCATCAGTACAGTATGTAAAGCGTGTATGATGCTCCACCATTTAGGTGCGAGTCTGTATATGCTCGCTGCACTATCAACAGCACTTGGAAACATGATGTTACAACACAAGATGTTCTCCAATTATCAGATACTTTTGTACAAACCAAAATGCAACACAACAATCTGACGTAATCAGTTTCAACAACTTACGTGCAGATGAACAAAACACTGTCAGCTCCCAAGCCCCTGGCCAAAACGGGTCAATGCTTCTTATTAACCCACCTCTTCTTCCCCCTGCACTCCCAACCCCCCTTCAGTCAGTCACAACCATGATACATAGTATGAGAAGACACAAAAATTGCCACCAGATGCAATGGTGAGCCTATTCACAGTGAAATCTTATAACCTCTGGAAAAGTATGGCTATGGGCCTGATTCCATAAGCATCTGCAGCACTCAGTGAGTGAGTAGGGTTTAACATCCCACCCGACAGAGTATAGGTCACTTCGGGGATGGCCTTTCCAGACGGAATGCACACAAACATATAGTAATCGAACGGCAAGTTTAACCTTTACAATAAAGGAACAGAAAGTTTAACCTGTACGTAAACACAAAACATAAACAAGAAATTTGAGCTAATGCTCACGAGATGCGCGAAAGCCTATAGCAGTTCCGGTTCAGTAGTCTAGCTGAAAATTGCGGTGTTCACGCTAAGTTGATATACAAATACCAAATTCTCTATCTGGATCGCATAACGACAGTAGCGTGGTGCCACTTTGTGAATGATATAGACTTGTGTCGCAGCCCGAAATCGCCAAAAAAATCCATAAAACCCCCTTTTTACCGTTCAAGGTCATTGAATTTGGCGCCAATCGAAAGCCAGTGTACGACTTCCTATTAGTGACTAATAGTAACCTAGGCCCTATCTCGCACCGTTACTGAGATACAGCAACTTATTGGCCAAAAATCACAAATTTTGTCCACCCCCCTCTCATTTAGTGCCCTCGTTCGGGGTAAACCCCTTCGAATTTATGGAAAAGCTTTACGGTTCCTAAAACTAGAGTCTTCCAGGCAGCCGACAGTGAAAATTTGGTAATTCTAGCTTGCATCGTTTTTGACTGATCCACACGTGTGATGGAGAGACGGAGAAATAGACGGACGGACAGACAGAGAGAACTGCGATGGCTAAGATGCGCTGAAAGCAGTAGCTGCTTTCGTGCATAAAAAAGAGCTAAACCAAAAATTGTAAGAACTCCATTATGTGTGTGCATATGTAATTAGCAATAATGGCAGTTCTAATAATCCTTCCTGTTATCCTCCAGACAGTCATTAATTTCAGAATGCTGTCTATTGGAGAACAGGAGTTACGCAGAACTCAGAGTGCTTCACAGATATCAATACAGACAGCTACTGATACTACAACTACAACTAGTAATAGACAGTACTTATGCCGAAGCAAACTGAGAAATAATACATGTATATTCAACTCAAGTCCAGCCAATGACAGGGATAGAATATGACTGGAAACGAACTGCCACATAATGACAGCTACAATAACAGCCACTCGATTATTTCAAATCAAATGCTGCGATCACTGCAAAAGACATGCAAAAAGCCTGTATAGGGTGACACGTAGAAAGTGAAATGAATACACAAGATGTATTTAGACACAGCAATCGTGTACAGTTTCTGAAACGTCTTGCCCGGATAAATACAAAAACTGAAATAGTGTTCTGCCATTTCACCTAATTCCACTATACCTGCAATTATGAAAATTTATGATTAAGGTTAAAAATACGGATTTAGGATTAGCATTAGGGTTAGGGATTAGGTGAAACAGGACTACTCCAACTGAAAAAACAGTGTTCAGCATGATCACTATTCACTGCAGTGATCGAGGCTGATTGTTTCGGTAACTGTCTGACTGTTCGATCTACGAGGGGCATTCAATAAGTTCCAGGACTACGTCCTTAATACAACGACCATAAATCACACATTTCTGACAGTTATGTTACTTTTGAACATATTCTCCCTGCAGTACACTGCAATGTTCCCATTGTTCTACAAGTCGGCTGGAACCCATAGCATTAAGTTTTTTATTGCCACCTGTAGAAATTTCCGGACAAAATGCTGTAGAACATCTTCATCGTTTTTAATGTCTCCAAGTGATTCGCTCTGTGGTCCAAACAAATTAAAATTACTTGAAGCTGAATCTGGACTGTATGGCAAATGCTGTAGCAGTTCCCAGACCATCTTTTCAATATTCTTAACTGTCTAATCGGCAAATTGCACTGTTAGGCACTGCCATTTGAAAAAAATGACACCTTTCTGCAGCAAACCTGGTCAATTGCTGCGAATTGCTGGTCGTAATCAATCGGACAATAATGCCAGGCAATATTGTTCAGTCACAGTATGTCTTTCAAGCAAAAACGTCTGCTAAAACAACTCTTTAAAAGAACCAAAAAATGCTTAGTCTGCAGCTGACCGTTTTTGCCATAAGCAGTGCTCCAACACTGACATCGTCACCGACTAATGATCGCTGCAAAAGCAGGTGAACTATTCAAATACTTTCAAACGTGACAAAGTGAGACTGCTATTTACTACAAATAATCTACAATAAATTTTAGCACTTTCTACACCTTCTGCGACTAGAAATTTTTACAAACGTCAACGCTCATCATTTATATCTTAATAATAATGACGGGGTAAGTGATGTACAATAGTGGCAGTACAACTTCATAATAGTTTTGGTTTACAGCTGTCACTGTGTGCTTACTGAGAAAAAGTCCTGGAACTTACTGAATGCCCCTCGTATGTAACACATACATATTCCACTTTCTTACGACCCACCTGGTATGTACAAACGAACTAGCCATAATGCACATAAAAAAAGACAGCATTCAGATCAACAGCAGCAAAAATTACTGATTAATTAACTAACTGGTTGTTAAAAATGAATATATTAACATTTTTAAATCGATTAAAATTCTGGACTGCTTAACAGCTGAAAACAACCGACAATCAGCATTCGTAATCTAATTTTATTTTGCATAGAACATGGCATCAAGATTTTTTCGTGTATAGTGTTAGTTTGTCCACTGGCTGCAAAATTTTGACAAGTTTGACGATGTGTGTGGCAGAAGTTGGCTAAATACAGAAAGCGATGGCCCTGCATATGGCACTGCCACAGCTGAGACTATGCACTTCAATCACAATTTCCTTTCATATACTGTTAGTGCCCAACCTAATTCACGCAAGGAAAAATGCAAATTACACGGCGCTTTGAAGAAAAACAAAAAAATTACTCGCAAATTACACGGACAGTTAAAAAAACCTAAAATTGTCGTAATATATCTGGCAACACGCCAAGAGTGTTGAGGAAGACATACGCATATTGTAAAGCAGATTTAGTGGCAGTTTAGAAAATGAAGCAAGCATTTAACCAGTTGAAGATAGTATGTTTTGTGCAAGTTATCAGAATTTGTGCATAAAGCATCAAAATGACCTTAAATACAAAAAATATAACATCTTAAGTAAGATTTCACAAACATATTCTATTACATGGCATCAAGCCGATTACACGAATCATGTCACATCCATGTAAAAGTGAATTAGGTTGGGCGGAACTTGGGCCTCATGTATACAACGTGTCTCGATAAAAAAACGTGCCACTTTTATTTTTTTGAACAATTCCATGAAACATTGGAAGTCTTTGATAATATTTGACATGCAACATCATGAAGAAACATGATGTAAACGACTATAGTTTAGTCCACCTCACTTTAATACTGTCTCTACACTACCTTGTGAAATGCAGAAGTCGTATTTTGGCCATTTACAACAATGAATTCATACTGGAACACAGGTGTCGGCTCAGAAAAAAATCGAGGCCACAAAATCATTAAAAATTTGTTAGTTACTTAACACTAATTATGTTTATTTTAAGACCATATGTCGATGAGCTGAAATGGCTCATCAACAGTGAGCAAGCCGCATGGGTCGTGTGTTATTGAACGTGCTGTTGGCGAGTTGCATCAATGTCCAGTGCTTGCATTCGTGCTGAAGGAGAATATTTTGAGCACATGCAGCAGTAAAAATGATGTGATGTGACATGTAATACTTATTGAGAGATAATAATTGTTACTTATGTTTGTCGCTATTCAATAAATTATTTCTGAGCTGATGCATGTGCAACCCAGTATGAATTCATTGTTCTAAATATCCAAACTATGACTTCTGAATTTCGCAAGGTAGTGTAGCAACAGTGTTATGGCGAGGTGAGCTAAACTATAATCATTTACGTCAACTTCTTTTATGATGTTGCATATCAAAAACTATCAAAATCTGCTAGTGTTTCACGAAGTTATCGGAGAAAAAAGTGGCACATTTTTTATTGAGACACAGTGTAGTCTCAGGCATTCACAACAGTCATGTCTTGTTCTCTCTTACTCACACACACACACGAGGTTGGTCTGTCAGTCAGATATGGAATCATTTGAGTCTGAGAGAGATGTGAGCTTTCGTTGCAACAGTGCACGGTAGTGGACTTGACATGTCCGACAAATCAGCACTTGTAACACGAGCTTTAGACTGCAAACACAAAACATCTCCATCATATTACACACCATTAAACCATACATTGAAACCGGGTCCCGTATAAATGCCAAGTACAGGATACAGAGTCAAGGTAACTTCTACTAACAGAAACCTGGTCCCCGTTAAAGCAGTGTCTGTTACAGGTTGGGGAAATATGTCTTGCCGTGACTTTTTAGCCGACCTAAATGCAGAAATGCTCCTAACTAATACTCTTATGAATACATGTATATTAGGACATAAGTGACAGCATCTATTCCAATCTCAAACAGTTTCTGCTCTGTCGAATCGTAACTCTGGAAGGTGAATGCAGCCTTCCAGTCATCCAGGGAGAGTAATATAGAATGCCATACTCTGCAGCTCATGGTTTCCCAGTCCCACTAAAAGCCATCAATGCCCTTTAACATGTTAACCTGTTAAACTAAAAAAAACACCACTGGCCTGTCATAAACCAATTGCAAGAATCCCATAACTCAAAAGCATGGCCCAACCCAAACCAAACTGCTAACTACTAATAACAGTGACGTTAGTTGCTAGTTTGTGAAGTCTGTTCCACTGCTTAATAAATGCAACTCACAACTGTATGGCTCAACTCTTCAGTTCCACTGTGGGTCTTTGAATCCACTGACACAAAGTTATTCTGTACATACAGTGCCACAAAAAATCAGAGAGTTAGTAAAGTTTAACATCCCGCTCGACACATTGCAGGTCATTTCGGAGATGGCCCACCAGGCAATCACTTGCACTTGTATGAATAACAAAAACTAAGAACATAATCTAACTAAACCAACACAAAATACCCAAAATACAATAACACATTACCTACATACACATACACACAAATGCAATAGTAACAGATATATTGATAAGCATACACTGCATACAGAAAATCATAAAACAGCAGTCTAACTTACATTTAGAGCAACACAACACCCTAGAAACTCTCACAAAATCCTCCCAAGTTTGCCCTTGTTCGTCAGTGTATACCGGCGCATACATTTTTTTGTACCATTTATTACAGTCACATATCTTCCTGAAGATTTTAATGAAGATCTCTAAAGATACCTTCTTAAGTTTTTTGCAAGTCTGCCTCAAAATTTTTGTAAACTACTTAAGGAAATCAGCAGTTCACGTGCCTGTATCGCAGTGGACTGCATGTCAGCAGTTGACAAACGATCATCATGTACAACATCATCAGAACCAGCTGACCCGGCATTGACAGAGTTCTGAGACACATCGGCTAATGTCGAACTGTCGACTGAGTCATCCGACATTGTCGACACGACTGTCTGAGCAACGGCAGGCAGTGTCATGACAGACGGACTGTCGGCTGCGATGTCGATTGTCATGTCACCGCCAGCAGCTCGCGTCGATTCTGCGCTCACGATAAACAGTTCTGACTTTGTGCTGCGCAGTCGAGGCCGCTTCACTGACGGGCCGGTGTCAGCACTAGCTGATGCAGAAGTGTCACTGCCAGTGGGCGACGGCACCCCAACTAACGACGACGCGATAGTTACGTCTGGAGCGGTGTTAACTGGAGGAGTGCCGACACGACTCGTGCCACTGGATGGCGACGGTGTGGCCTCAAGTACCTAGAAAATGCAAAAATGGCTTGTAATTATAATAAAATAAAAACAAGAAGAGCAAGGGTCTGTTGTTTATCCATTAGTCAGCTGGATTAAGGGGATGACATTCGATCAACTTTATCGACCAACTTTTGTGGGCATACTTCAGTTGCTTGACAAAATTCGCCAATTTAACTATGAAACCATGACACACAGACAATTCCACTGTTTTCAGTGTATCACAACATAGGCTTCATGAATACACAACAGCAATTGAAATTATGCTAAACAACCGTAATCAGCTAAGTGAAACATACTGCGTGCAACTGTGCAAATAACAACGATCTTTTACAGCACCTTTGACCGTCGCTTTGTTGGATGGTGGCCATCTGGATTAACTAGTGAATCAGGAACATAATCGGTCAGTTGTTTCCTGCACAAATAAAAAGCACAAGCACTGGTAAAAAGACATGAAATAAGAAATATGAGCAGTGGGCAAAAGGATATACGCACGGCTAAAAACCAGAAGCCAGGGACAGCAGCACATGACAGAGGAGATGTGTACAAGCCTAAAATTTCCATGCTTCCATCTCCCCTAATGAAGGAGATAAGAGGGATCAAAAATTTTTCTTTCCCCTTCCCTTCACAACCCCCATTTGTCAGATTCCCCCAAAATTTCACAGATGGCTAGCCGTTGACCTCCCCTGCAATTCCTGAAAATTCGGTAAATGAAGAGTCCACAGCTTTCTTGCTGGACTGAAAACATGGGTTGAGCAGATGACAGATCAAGGCGCAGCAGATTTCCTCTAAAACGGAGTCTTTTTATTCTGTTGGATACTCCTTCACACATAATAAATGAATAACAGCTTACCGTCGAACGTATCGAACTTCGACCATCACGTCTTCTGTACGCATGTTGGCTGACATTGCATGCTTGTACACTGCCGATACATACACACACGTAACTGACGTCATTTTTAACAGTTTACAAAGCTATGCAAGGGCGATATGCGTCATTCTAAATACTTGAAATAAAAATACAAAGACAGAAGTCACAAGCTGAAACAAAGAAAATGCATTTTTCAGTTTAGAAAATTTCTCACTTGAGCTAAGAGTTCTAAGAATACTGAGAGTGAATGAGTGTTTTTATATCCATGTTTTATATACAGACTAAAATGTTGACTTTTTACGCGCGAAAGCTAGCTAGCTAGAGCGTGTATTAGCTATGGTAATTCTGTCCACCTGTCTGTCACAATCCGATACCGATCCAAGACCAGGTGAGATAGAGACTTCGGGTTTTTACTATATGATAGTCCGGACCCTCTAGATCCAAGGAGACCTGTGCTCACTGGTGTCAAAGAGGGGTACGACTCTAAAACTGGTTACTTATCCACTCTTGGCTTGTCTAGCGTGAAAATGGTCGCAGATAGGCACAGACATGCTGCTTATCATAACAAGCACTAGCGACGAGCTTGTAGGTGCCAGATATCCTAAGAATTTCTGGATAGCTGGCGGCCGCGCCCAAGGCTAAATTAGAAAGACACAGCCGCCGAGCGTTGTGTTGAAAGAGCTGTAACATTCTTGTATAAAAGACCAGTACTGCAGCGGCAGGAGAGCAGTTTGTGGCCGTTCGTGTTTACTTGTAGATGTCTAGATAGAGTAGTTCTCGTCGCAGTTCTTTCAATATTTGGGTGATCAGAAATTATGTATTGTTTTTCACATTATTTCGCTATATCGATGGATAATGGAATTTGAACAAACGTTTTTGGAATCGATCTACAACTGTCTTACGAGTTATCGTTATTCCCAGATGGACTGAACAAAGTTAAGTC
>Ga0209367_1001759_pt1 | contig 27487 bp, 15 predicted proteins | sample WorMetLIZISLAND2_FD_187412 | JGI IMG/M metagenome (GOLD analysis project Ga0209367, IMG submission 187412) | Marine gutless worms symbiont microbial communities from Max Planck institute for Marine Microbiology, Germany - Olavius geniculatus... ...
TTCAGAGTTACAATATTAGCGCAGATAACAGAAGCCCGTCGACCGACGCGCAAACAAAAAGTTTTCTTTGCATTAATAACCATGTCCAGATTTTCTAGCTCACGTTGACAAACTTCTAATGTTTTTGCGTGTGTATCGTTTAATCAAAGATGCAGACGCCGTCTTAGTTTTTGAACCACCCTGCACACAGTGCACATCGCCCGCAGCGGCTACCTCATTGTAGGGATACCGCTAGACCACTGTGAGCCGGGCGTAGGAGCCTATAAATATCCGCGAAGCAACAAGGTGCGCTTCTGACAGTTGCTGTGCCGTCCGTCCGTCACATCCAATGCTGCGCAACGAAACATAATCATACGATACCGTATTTTGTTTATGGAGCGCAACCGAGCGAAAAGATCGATGCTAGTACTACGCTGTTTCATCATCCTCGTATGCGTAAACGGTGAGTAAACTGCTCAGCAGTGGTCCAGTGTGTTGCAATTCGCATCTGCTATTGTAGTGTGTTACGTTTTAGTAGATCGTGTTTTAATTCTAAGGCACACTTTAACAATTAGTCACTGTCCGCCGCGATTTCGCGTCTAAACAAACGTCTACAACGACCGTTTGAACTGTTTAAAGCTAATGTCGTCTTGCTTTATACCTCGTTACACGTTGAAGCTGACACGACGAGCCAGCTCGTTCAGCGCTTGATTAGTGCTTGTTGTGTGCTTGATGAGTGTTCGACGAGCCCTCGTCAAGCCCGGCGCTGGTTCGTCGAACTAGTTTAATCATGTGAACGCGATAGGCCTAGGCTATTAGATTAACTAGAAGGTGACAGTCCCTGCCCTATCAGCCTGAGATTACAACGGCTTTACACTGTAGTGTTCAAAGAGTGCCCAGCTTAATATGTCTCCCGCGGCGTAATTTATTTTTTTTATATTCTCGCTGGCGTAACTTGTTACGTCACCCGGAAGCACGGTTGTAAACACGAATCACGGTTGTAAACACGAATAAACGCATCGCACAACCTGTTTGCTATGACAGTAGATCGCTTTTGGCATTTTTGTTATTAGTGTTTTCTTGTCGTTTAGCATTGTTGTCGTCATCGTCGTCATTTTTTCCTGTTTTTTTTTCTGTTTTTTGGTTTCTTAATTAACATTTAGCTACCGCTGCTGTTCCGGGTTTCACATTTTCACTTTGTACAATAATTGCTATATGTCAAGTCACAAGTGACTATCAAAAATATTTGATTTGATTTGAGCTGCTAAATAAATGCAATAGAATCATTTATCTCCGTTGATGCGTTGCGCACGCAGAGAGTTCAAAATCGTCAAGTTGAACGTAAGAGTTACTCGTGATTTTACTCGACAGGCAATGAAAAAAAATTTGCGAAACTCGATGATGTATCGTCCATCGAGTATATAGCCAAAAATCATCAAACTGCGGTTGCAAAATTAAATTTAAAATTAGAGTTAAAGTGAGTGTATAGGGTTAGGGCTAGGATTTGAGTAACAGTTTGAAGGTAAAACTTGAAACTCGATTTATTTGAAACTGTATTGCGCGCACTGTGCAGTGGTTGCGTCAAACCTGGACGAGGATTTGCTGCACGCTGAACTCATTCGTTCCAGTAAACACAACCTGCTCAACATCCCGCTTTCCGAGGTCGGCGAAGTTCTCGACCTTCAGCTTGGACTCGTTTTGAAGAAGATCATGAAAGTGGTACGTACGGCATGTGCTGTTTTTTTCTCGCGCTACTGAAGCTGTTGATTAGTCTTTATTGACAACATTAACAAAAACACTGTTTTTAAGCACAGTGCACAACAACACAAAAAAGTATTTCGTACAACATCGAAAATAACAAGAGCGACTTACTGTCATTGTAAGTCCCTTTAGCAGTTAATTTATTTTAGTTTGGTTTCATGCTGCAAACAGATCGTTTTATGCTCATCACTTCTCGATTGCGTGCAACTGTCAGCCACCTCACCAATAGTGGAGTGTGTCGGTAATGGTGTGTGCAAAAATGAATCAATGTCTGATAAAGTTACGACAAAAACTTAGTTCACTTTTTTCGGGCGAATTTTTAAAAATTTAGTAGAGGAGGTAATGTCTAAACAGAATAAGGGGCAAGTCCTTGTGACTAATGTCCAATGAAAAAGGACGATTTTATAGCGCCGTAGAGACGCCATAAGCAATATACCTCAAGAGCACTTTACACAATCCTTCATTGTAAAACAGCGCCGTCCATCTTTTCCTCATAGCCAACTGCTTGTTTAAGTGGCATCAGCTGTAAGCTGTCGGTCAACCGCAACAGGTGCTCTACGATCTGCTGACCTACATCTGTCTGAACACACACAGAGCTAAATGCATCTGACTGATCGATCAGCCGCTGTCCATTCTTCACGTATGATATACACTGTTGTTGATGATCTGCCGCGAACCACCTGTAGGCCTATCTACATGTAGCATTCACTCGTGCTGTTGCTGTCGTATAGGCTAAGCTTACCGTACTTCAAAAGACAACATTGTGTTCTTCTTTTCGAATAACGCACATATCCTCTTGCGAGTAATGTCATGCGTGTTTTACTGACCCCAACACATTGCCAAACTATGTATTTACAGAAACATCAACCCATGTAGCTGTTTTCCACATTTTAAACTCCGACATTGTTAGTTGATTATGTTTGAAGGAGGAAAGCCTGGAAGTTCTGCATTCACAGTACTGGCTGGAAACGGTGAGCTTTCGATTCTTTTTAGCCTGGCAGCTTGCAATCTTTGAAATATTTACTGAAAAGCAGTAACGTTTTTATCTGTTTCTGTTTGTATTTGTCCGTGTGCAAGATTGCTAAAAAGTATAAACGCATTTTATTAGGTATAGTAGTTTATGGTTTTAAATGTAAGAGCGAATTCGCTAGAATCAAAAATCGATAGCTTGTACCGTGCCCCATTTCTTTTTTTTACTTTTGTGGTGCATTTTTAGCAAAATAACAATATCTTGTTTTATTTACTCAGTTGTAGCACCGTAACAAAATCAATGACATTTTTGGTCGAAACCTTGTTCATATTTTCGCTTTTTTACCGTGTTTTAACTGAGAAAAAAGATAATATAATTCTTTTCAGGCACAGATGATGTGCAGACTATTTTCTGGCTTTACTTACGTGGCTCTTGGCGACGAAAACGCATGCTGACGCTAGCAGCGCAACTTCTGTGCCGTGAATCTTCAACAGTTCGTGCCGCGTGCAAGTTTGTTCGCCTCGATCAGTGATGTGATAGTCTCATATTTTTTATATGCGAAGAGCGCAGTCTTCTTGGATGTTGTCGATCCACTTTCCTCCCGCTTTTCTTTTTAGTCTGGTTTTCCGCCTTTTCACACAGGAGTATACTTGCACTATCGTACGCGTCGAAAGTAAGAAAATCTTTTTTCAACATCATTTGACTATGGTCAGATTGATATCCAACTCTTTTAAATATTTAAACTTTGTTATCTGATGCAGTAGATATCGAGAATATTTTTTGTTTATGCCCTAGTAATTTTCGTGAGTGAAAAAGAAGTCATGTTTGTGTTTGTTCAGTCGTGGAAAGATTATCGTTTGGCATGGGACGCGGGCAAGTACGGTGGGCTAAACACGATATACGTTCAGATGGATCTTCTCTGGACTCCGGACATTATCCTACACAACAAGTGAGTTACGAGCGGCTGCTAGAACTTTTTTTGTATAGGATTTTCAGCGTTTAAAAGCTCGTACAAAGCGACAGAACTGAATTCAACTGGAATGCCAGTTCATTGGCGTTGCACAGACTGTATACAAAGTAAAGGAACCCTCAGTTTAGTTTACTTCGTTCGTTCTGTATGCGTCTTTCGGCCTGCATATAACCTCCGATTGTTTACGAAATTTTTAGAATCGCGCATGTTTGGAAATAGATTGAGGTTAGACCTACGCGGTGTAAGACTTAATAATAGAATATTTTTTCGTTTTTTGCCTCACACGTGATCTAAAACGTGCGCAACATTTTTATTATGCAGTCGTCTTATAGGCGACGTTACACGTAATGCCCGTCCCTTATGGGGTGTTTACACGATCCAGCAAACGTCCAGCAAACTTCCAGCAAATGTGTTTAAAATACACGTGCTAATAATGGACGTTTGCTGCCATAATATGTTATAATGGAGCTGGACGTTTGCTGAAAGTTTGCTGGATCGTGTAAACACCCTATTAGTCTGTAGGTAACCGCACAGGCTCACAGTAGCAAGAAACAGTGTTATAACCGCCCATAATGTCTATGTAGTCAATCGTGACGATTAAAACGCGTCTCGCGTCTGTATATCACACGTCATTGGTCACAGTCATAAAATTAGCACGTTTCAACACGGTCTGGAGTTTATTTTGCCTCGTTACACTTGCATGATACACTCTAGAAGGTAAGAAGACGTATACATATCGTATGTCGGACGCTTTTGGTGCGAAATTACGTTAATAGGGAGACGGCCGCTTATCGTGTCAGCACTCGACGCCGGCAGCATTTTTTTGCTTTACACGTAACCACTGGTTTTGGGGCTTAGTCCCTGGAACTAACTGCCAAACTAACTGACAGATTCGATTATTTCTGTTAATAACAAGTTGTTAAACAATATTTAAAATACTTCCTCTTTGCTCTTTGCTTATCTCGATGTTGCAGCGCGTTAGAAACTTGTTGTGCCTTTACGCTATATAAATTGATCGTGTATTGTATTGTATTGTATTATGGCATTACTGCTTTGTGCAGTGCGAAAGAGCAGTCGATCGGAAATCGGTCACCGCAGTCGAACTTCGTGCGGGTCTACAGCAACGGCACGTGCATCTGGTGGCCTCTGTTCGAGCAGTCGGTCTCCCAGTGTCCGATCGACGTCACGTGGTATCCATTCGACGACCAGCATTGCAACCTCAGCTTCGAGTCGTGGAAATACAACAGCGATGTGCTCAATATCACCGCTAAACAGCTGCCCGAGCTCCTATACCACTACCATGCCAACGAAGAATGGCATCTGTTGGGTTGAGTATTTCGCTTTCTTCTGTAGGTAGCGTTTTTTCGAGGGTTAGTTTAGTCTCCCTAATGGATGCATCTCCAACCAAGTTTTTAAAAAATTTTACCCCAATGAAACGCTTTTTATCTTAAATTAGGCTCCATCTTTTGCATTTTTTTAGTTTTTTGGCGAGTTTCTTTAACTGCATATTGTTACGAACTAGAAGCGATCGGAGAACGCAAATTACCGCCAAGAAACGAAGAATAATGCTGCCACCTGGCAAATACAAAGGATTTAATACAGTTGCTATTTCTTAGGGGTAAAAAATCCTGGTTTATGATAAGAAATATTCATATCGCCACCAAAATCACTTTGTTTTGGGGCCATGACTATTCCATCATCCCATCCACGGAATGTCATTAAAATCTCTAAATAGATGTTCGTTTACTTTCGTGCAGATTAGTTTAGTTTAGTTTAGTTTACCTTGTTCCTTGTTTTTATTCGTATTTTCTGGAGTGTTTTATTACTTGCTTTGTTTTTATTGTAATGCACGTTTGTTGCGTCTTAATGAAACATTATCAATCAATTATCAATCAACAATCGTGACAGTAATACAGCCGACATAAACTGACTGACTCTAAATCATAACTTTTGGTCGCTTCGCTTCAGTGGCAACGATTAGTGAATTGATCAAAACACAAGTCCGCATGCAGTGCGAATAAATTTTGGATGCACTATAGTGGCGGAGACATTCACTGTATGATGCATTGTGAAACAAATCGATTTATTACGCGGATCATCTGTAGTGTCCATGTACACCGTGGGCCATAAAAAGCTGCCACTTCTATTTTTTGAATAGCTCCGTGAAACATTGACGGATTTTAACAACTTCTGGCATGCGGCATTTAGCGTGAATTCATTGTTGTAAACGGCCAAACTACGACTTCTGCATTTCACAAGGTAGTGTAGCGACAGTATTAAGGTTAAGTAGCCAAAACTACAGTCATTTGCGTCAAGTTTTTTTTTAATGTCGCGTGCCGGAAATTATTAAAATTGGCTAATGTTTCACGGAACTATTCGCAAAATAACTTTTTTATGGCCAAAGGTGTCTGTACAAATAAAGTCTGTACAGACTAAAAGTATAGACAGACCACAATGGCGAAAACATTTCCCATGACACGAGTAGCCGCCGCTAACCAGCGTATCAATATATTTTGTTTTGAAACGTTCAACGTCATCGCACGTCAGAAACTTCGGGAAAACGACGCATATCTCGCCTACATGTTTGCTTACGGCTGGCGGATCACGCGGCTCAGACTCGTCGCACAACTTACCGTATATAAGGAACTTAAGCAGCGGGGTCGTGGGTAAATAAAGTTAGGGGACAAGAAGTTGCAACTTTTCAACAGAGAAAGCTATAAGTGCTCATAATTTTAATTTTGTCTCTAAAGTTCTCCAAGTTGGGGTTTTTAGCTAAAAATATCTTTTTTAAAGAAATTGTTTGGCAACAAAACTTTTCGACAGGCTAAAATTTAGGGGCCTGCCCTTGCCACAACGTTACTACACCTAAACCCTCGGCGACTAAGCTATATGGACGACCGCATACATGTCGGCACTAGACCTTGATGTTCAGAATGCCCGTAAATATGCGCGGAATTTCATCAGTTGCGTGACATTGCGTTTCGGACTGCAGGAGCCGTGACGTTGAATAAAAGCTTTCGCCACTCGCTCTATTATACAGATACCAATTTACCGGTCAAACGTAATGTCAGGCGATCGCGACTTGGATAGGATAGCATAGCTATTACTTTTACATGATTAATATAAACCAATATTGTCTACATAGACAAATTAGAGTGAGCCGGATCTATAACCCGGAGTAAGTTGGAATTTTAGTATGCAATTTCGTACATTTGGTACCTCTACTACCGGACCAGTCCAACCACCACTACAACCTTTGCAGTCGACGGCATCAACTACAACTGACGCAGAAGAAAACACATATGAACGATAAACTTTTTATAATTAGAACACTGTTTAAAGACATTTATAAGTCACAGCTTGTCTATCATACTGAGACGTTTGACCTCACTGCCGCCGCTCTGAGACATTGACTTTAGGTCTTCGTTATTTTTTTAACTTTTACGTATATTTTTGTAAATTTTGTACATAGTTGCGATTTGTCAACTTTCTTTAGACGAATATATGAATACGAATGAATGAACATTTTTATTGCATTCTGGTGACCGGCATTAATGTCTGCTATCAATGCAACTGGATGAATGTTGCACGATCTGCTTTAGCGTACTTTGTAAGCTTTGTCTTAATCATAAAGCACGTATTCTTTAAACATAATTATAAACTTACAGCTAAGCGGAGAACAGTTAAGCTATGCTATAAATGGAAAAGCCACCGCAAAAAAAACAGCTGGCATCGGGATTCGGAAAGAATGTCCGAAGCAACCACAGCACTGACATGCGAGACGAGTTTGCACCCGCAGTGAATGTCAGATCGACGCTTACATATGATGATGCTGTTTATTATTTTCGACATTTCTCGCAACAGACTGACAAAACTGATAATAAACTAAAGTTTTTTTTTTCTGAGCCACATACCAATAAAGCGGCGCTGATTCGTTTTCTCGGCACTCAACCAGCTTACACTGCGACGCCACGGATCAGTGCATCGGGCTGTGTGCCTGCTTCAGCAACAGCATTCGTTGGTACTCGTTGCGCCTACTCACGGAGGGATGTCAGGCTGAGTTGATCTGGATCTGGATGGCTGCTTACATACCGAAATAGTTTATCTTTATCTTTATCTTCCAAATACAGTGCAAACTTTCGGTAATATTGCACTGTTATGACGCAAGAGTGCTGTCACTTATTTTCCCATCTTTAACCGTGTTTGCAGCAGAGTAACTTTTTGGATTGAGACGAACGCGCTATATCACTAAGCTCGGCGCCTACGCGGCGCATACGTTAAGATAAAACTAGAACTAGAAGTGAAACTGAAACTGAAACAAAACCAAAACTTAAAACAGTTATAAACTCATCGTAATATTAAACAGTGCTAGGTTATCGGCGTCGCTTACAACGTTGTTTACAAGTTTTAGATTTATCTCAAGCAATTTTGTTTAATTGTGTTCTGGCTAGAACAATTCGTTAAAAAGGCGTCAGCTAAGCCAAACCGCGCCATGTTGATAAGATGAACTGGCACGGTGAATGCTATGGGCAGTGGCGACTTAGCGGAGGAGGCAGAAGGCGTAATTGACCTTGAATTTTAGCATTTTTGTCTAAATGTTTTTGGACAAAAATACTAAATTTGAGGCTAGAAATCCCATACTTTGTGAAATTAGAAAGAAAATTAAAATTTTGCACACCCGCAATTTTCTTTGTCAAAAATCCACATGTTTTGTCAGAAAATTAGTGAAAATAAATGCCTCCAATGTTTTTAACCGGTGTGCTGTCGATGTTGTAAGTACAGAAGTTGTAGTGACTGACTCGGAGGTGCCGTACGGCTGTTGTGAAAAGTTCTCTCGCGCCACGTTCACTTTGTCGATTCATCGCAACCCTCTTTACTACATCATCAGGGTCGTCATGCCGTGCTGTCTGCTCTCATTCGTCGCCGTTTTTACTTACTTTCTTCAACCAAGCCGCCCGGAACGACTCGCCATCAGTTAGAAACTGTTCTCATTTCGTACACTTAGGCTGCTGTAAGACGCGTGAATAAAACGGAAGTTAGAACATTAAAACAACTCTAATTTTTTTGCATTTGTATTGGCTCATTGGCATATCTGTTTTCTTTGCAAATGTCAGAAAAGTTTTAACCTATTTTAGTTGCAGTCTAGAATGACGTACTTACGGCTTTTTCACGATGACGCACTAGGTTTCGTTTCAGTTCACACGTGCGTCTGTTTATCTGTTTAAGCGGACTGATAATGATTTCGCCATTTGACGATGCGGTAAAAAATTGTTATTTTTACTACTATTAAGTTAAAAGGTTAAAGGTTAAAGGCTGAAGGTGGTGTTATAGCTCTTAATAAAAGCCCATTTCGGAGCTATGGAGCGTCACGTGTCATATGGGATTTTACCCGATACAGGTGAACGCGCCCCTCCTTAACCCCAGCCAGATAGGCCGGTACTCGATTTACCTACCGCGAAGGGATGGAAGGCTAAGTTAACCTAGGCGGCTGGTTACATACTGAGATAGTTTACCAGGCAGTCACCCATCCAAGTAATAACCCGGCTCGACGCACAGTAACTTCGTTGATCAAATAAAACGCGTTACCGTTACGTCACGCCACCAACCCAATTCATCGTTACTTTTTTATTCGAGGCAAGTTAAAACTTAAACGTATACGTATCTTTTCTGTATTTTTTACTGTGAACAGCAGAATAACGTATGGGACTCATTTTTAGGCCTACGGATCACACAACCCTGTTTTGCTCTTCATTTTTACGCGCAACAGCAGCTACTGCTGTAGCGCGTTTTAGCTATCGCAATTCTGTCCGTCCGTCTGTCCGTCTGTCTGTCTGTCTGTCACACGGGTGGATCAGTCAAAAGCGGTGCAAGCTAGAATCACCAAATCTTCACCGTCGGCTGCCTGGAAGACTTTAGTTTCTCCATAAATTAGAAGAAGGTCACCCCGAACGAGGGCGCTAAATGAGAATAGGTAGGAAAAATCTGCGACATCCAGCCGATATGGCGTTGCCAGAGCGAGATAGTGGCGCCATCTGGTGAATTATTATGTTTTACTGGGCCTTTTGTGAAACTAGCCATAAGCCGTACGGATGAGATCTATGGATGAAGTCTACGGATCACTAGAGTACGACGGTGCACCGCTTTTGCGCGTTCACCTTTGCGTTAGCAGGGCTTTACTTGTTCTGATCAGTTATTCAGAATTATTCTTCGATATTTTCTGTTCAGCTTCTAACACAGTGCGTCGTAATTATGTAGTAAATATTTCAATGTCTCGTCCTTAAATTGCAGGTATGACAATATTGCTGACGCTCAGTGTGTATCAGATTTCCATCTACAATCTGCTGCCGAACAGAGCGTCCACCGTTCCTTACATTGGTATGTATGTTTTGAATGAGTGGTCTTATATAATGACCGCATGCAATAATATTTCTATTCATACGTATATAGTGTTTTCAAGATAAACCAGAGTTTTAAAAAGTACGCTATTTTGGACAACATTAGCTAAATGAGAGGGGGTAGTTAGTCTAAAATTGTGCCCCTTTTCAGCTTTAATGTAGGCTTATTCATATTTTGCGTATATAGACTAGTCCAAAAATCTGAAAAGTAGCTTAGAAAAGGGAGTAGTAGGCATTTTTATAGAAAAGCCAAAACTACCCATTTTCTACTTTAGTAATGTTTCTAGATTTCAGATCACCCGTATGCCCAATTCTAGAACTTCCTGTGCGTGTAAAAAACATTAAAATCCCACAAGACCGATTCGCAACTCATTAAGATCACTCGCGTTATGTAGTATACGTAACTTCTGATTTAATTTTGAAATAGAATTTCAACAAATATTTTATATTTCAGACAAAACCAAATGGTCAAGCCTTAACTACTGCTTGCTTGTTGCCCCAGTCGCTTTTTCGGGCAGTGATGAAGAGGTCCTATCTGTAGCAAAAGACATTTTGTGAGTCCGGGCCAACTGGTTCAAGACACAAAGACCCATGCGGTTTTGACCTTTGACGTATGACCTTGATATTTAATAGAGTTTTAGAGGTTATCAGAGGTTATCATGTTCACTTAAAATTTCATCAAACTAAGTGCAGCGGTTCACGAGTTATGTTTACAGAGAAAGAAAAAACTTAGGTGTGATGCTGAAACTAATAAGCCTACAATACCGTTGCTTCCACGGGCATTAGTCTACTAAATGACAGAAAGTCAGGTCGACGAACATGAGTCTTTAGTTTACCATAAAAAGTTATTTTTTTTGTTCAGAGAACTTAAAAATAATCCTTAAGCTTACATATTAATTGGAATACCGTAAAGTATGTATAAGAAGCAGTATTTTAACAGAAATGTTTGTAATGTAGCCACTTTTTACTACGTAATAGAATTTTAAATAAATTGACTTGACCATGACGGCCAAACTCAGAAAGCAAATAAAAGTTTCATAAGTGTTGGAGAAACACGAGTGCCAATGTGTATGCAACATAAACCTGGCAACCAAAGCTAAAGCTGTAAAAGCTTAGCTGCAGAATGTTCAAGCCAAACTGAGTCGTACTTTATTTGTGCCGAAGGCGAAAAAAATTACTGATCCGAGTCGCTTGAGACGAGACTATTTTTACTTCGAATTTTTCACTATTGTTCCTAATTTTCGTCCAGCCCTAGAGACTGAACATCCGACTTCAGTGACCGACAATCAGGCCCCTGAGACTGACTCTTCAGCCCAGAGACCGACCATAGAACCTTAAAGACCGACCGTCTGGCCTAAAGACCAACTGTTTAACGCCAAAGGCCGACTTTCCAGCTCAAGAGATTGACCGTCCAGGCTCAACGACCAACTTTCCAGCCCTGGAGACCGACTGTTTGGCCACTAAGACTACAATTTCGGCTCACAGACCAACCGTCTGGCCCCAGATACCAACTGTCTAGCTCCAAAGAACGACTGTCGGGTCCAGAGGCCGACCGTCCGTCCCCAAAGTCGGACTGTTCGAATCTAAAGACCGACAATCCAGCTCCACACATTGACCGTCCGGCTCCAGAGATTGACATCAGTAGTAGTCTAGTGGGCATCCTGCGCCCTCACTGGCCCGTCATATGTCTGACATATGGCTCCATATGTCCACACAATAGAGCCGTTGACCTCACATATGTCTTTTTTGACGCGTACTGTTTTTTGGCCTGTCACAATAAACCCGTTTAATCAGGCATATGTCTCCATATGTCCACACAAGAGGCCGGCTGACCTTACATATGTCTCTGCGACCGACCGTCCGGGCCCAAAGACCAACTATCCGGCTCAGGAGACCGACAGTTCGGTTTCTGAGATCGGAATGTCGCCCAAAGACCGACCGTTCGGCCCTAGAGTCCGACAGTCTAGCTTTACAGAGACCATCTGGCCCCAGAGACGACTGGTTGGCTATAGAGACCAACAATTTAGTTTCAAAGACTGATTATTCAGCCCCAGAAATCGATTGTCTGGAGCCAGAGACTGACAATCTAGCTCCAGAGACAACAGTGTCTAACGCCAAAGTCCGACAGTCCGATGATTACATTTTTTCGACTAACGCCGCCAAGCGACTCTTCGAACCTTTTGGAAACAATGGTTTGTAACTGAGCCGAGCCAGAGCTTAAATGAGCGACTGCCACATCTACTGCAATCTTTCTGGCAGGATTGCCTTGAAAAATGTCCTCATAATAAATATTGTTTTTGCTATGCAAGGCATAGGATAATACGTTCGTGCACGTTTCCTGCATTTGCATGATGCAGCGCGAGCATTATTCGATTTCCTGCAGTAGAGTTTTGCAGCAAATGGTGCAGGTTGCAGCTGACAAATTTTTTAACATGCTTTGGGGACAGCAGACAAAGCCATCAACTCTGAAATCAGCTAGATGTGATACAAAATGCATCTTAAGTTGTAGGAAGCTGGTCCATTGACGAACAGATTTGATCGTTCTTCGGCTTCGTCCTCATGCTGTTTGAATAAAAATGAGATTTTCAGTGGGGCTGTTTTAGGTTTTTTCAAGCAGGTCTTTCAATAGTTTAAAATTTTTCTTTGTGATCAAAGTTTTCGTAGTTGAACTATATGCCAAAGTACGCGGATAACGATTTTGTTTGTTCCTATTTGTTTTGCACTCCGATCCATTAGTTGAGCAGCACGTTTTTCAGCAAAAAGTAGGCCTATACCACACCATAAATAAAATATTTTTTTTTATTTTACTGCATGAATTGGTTATGCATATCATTTTATAATGTCTGCTAAAATATAATATTTAGGCCTACATCGATAATTAAGTAGGTACAAGCAGTTCCCGAACAGTGTTTTTTTTCGGTTGGCGGCCAGATTTTTTGACGTGGTGTTACGGATACTGCATTTTGTAAGAGGGCATATCGGTGATTTGCAATCAGAAGAGCTATAGCTTTCAAAAAATGGCATATGCCTACTTTTCTAAAAAAATGCAACTAAGTTACAGAATTTCAAGATATTGACTAGTCTAATATTACGGGTTTTAGACTATAAACATGTACAGCAAACAAGCCTGGTAATAGCGTGTTGTTGGCAGGTATCTATCTGGTGTTCGTGACGATAATGTGCTTCGTTTCGGTTGGAATGACGATAGTTGTCATACATTTGTACACCAACTCAGTCGCCGTCCATCCCATTGAAGTACCTGACACGGTGAGTGTCTAACTGCTAACAACTGCCAACTTCGTTTAGTTAGGTGGCGTAACGGTTGGGGCGGCTAACTTTTGATAAAGCGGTCGTTTAAATCTTGGTGGAGTGGCCATCGAGTAACAACTGTAGGAATTCAGCCTTCTACCCTCAACGCGATAGGAAATAAGTGGCAGCTGACGGATTACAAGGTAAAGGCTGACTGGGCGGTGGTGTGACTGCATGCAGCACCGCGGGTTCAACGGCTCGCAGCGCGAATAATGGATGGCGACATGATTCATTGCATGTTAATTAGCTCATGCGGAATAGTTCTAACTTTTAAAACTGTAAAGCTTTTCTGGTCACGAGTCTGACTCAATTACAAGTACTGGACCCTCATCTTTTACGGCGACCACGGCGATTTCAAATCGCCGACTGTCGCCGTAAGTCGCAGCGTGGTCGCCGCTCAATCGCCGTCTTGCGGTCACACCGGAACATAGATCGCAACGGATCGTAGTGTTTTTGCACTGCACTCGAAATGCGAATCGTCCGACTGTAGTAAGACTTTACAGCGAGTTTACTGCGACTGTCCTCGACTTAAGAAGACCAACTGCGACCGCGTTTGCAGTACGGTCGCTCATTGTCGCAGTACGCTCGTCTTGTAATCGCAGTACTGACCGCATAGTCGCAGTGCAGTCGCAGTACACTCGTGCGACCGTAGATCGAGTGCAGACCGAGTGCAGTAGCAGCGCGACCATGGACGATCGTACTGCGACCACAGTACGAGCTGTGCGAGCGCAGACCGACAGCAGACCGATCGCGACTGCAATCGAGAAGTCGCCGTAAGAAATTTTAAACAGTTTAAAATTCTTCAGCGACCTTCAGCGACCGTATGGCGACCAGTGCTACCGACCATGACTACACCGCGACCGTACTGGGACGTTACTGCGATCTGCCGCGATTTGGTCTAAAAACTGGTTGCAGTACGGTCGCAGCTTCGGTGTGACTGGGGTATAACGTAGCGAAGAGGAGTATTATGAGATCAGTACAATATTAAGGATCGACCTTCGACCGACGACCGACCTCTGTTTTTGGAAGAGCCTTCCTGGAAGAACTTTAAATGGCCATATCTCCATAACGGTGCCAGATAGACGCATGGCCACTATGGACCACCCGAGTCGACCACCGCGAGTCGAATGGTCACGTTTTCTCGATTTATTCATTGTCTTTTTCTTTTTTGATGTGTGTCGATTACTTACTGTCGGCCGCAGCGACACCCGTTAACAGTCGTTTCGAAGAAAACAACAGCGGTTGGCAAAACTTCAGCAAACAATTTAAATAAAAGGTTATAGTTTGATAAATGTACGAACAGTATATAGTTTGTTAGCCAGCGTCTTGTTCTCTGTTGTGTCTGGTGATGTAAGGTACGAAGGATTGTGTGCGGCTGGTTAGCGACAATGCTTCGCGTCACTCCGAGACGTTCCCAGCAGTCACCGCGTGACGACCTGCTGCCGCCGAGAAACGATTCACAGGACGCCCTCGACGTCAACGACTACACGCTGGACGAGGGTTTCACCAATCACATCGCACTCGCCCCGGTAGACAAGACTACCACACGGACCCGCTGCGACCCCGTGCTGGTGGATATTCGCGCACTTCTACAGCGGAAAGATCGGCGGGAGGAGGAGGAAAAAAAGAGGTTGAAGAACGAGGTGAAGATACGCCAAGAATGGATGTTGGCAGCTCGCGTTGTCAATCGGCTGTGCTTCATCTTTTTCGCCGTCGTCATCTTCGCTGTGACGTTCGTCTTCTTCTTCGTATTCCACGTGCGCCACTAACTGACTGCAAGATCCACGATCCGAAATGCATTTTTGTTAACTTTTATGTGATAAGAATTCGACTGATTTTCACCCGATGTTACAGCATATCGGGCATTTTAGGCGGCATGATTCGAAGCATCGGTGTTGCCGGTTTTTGCGACATGTTTTTGTATCGTGGTCCGTCCGCCGTCTGTCTGTATGTTTTTTTGTTCGTCTGTTAAGTTTTCCATCTTTCCGGGATAGGTGAATCGAGTATTAGCCTATTTGTCTGGAGTTAGAGCGGGGCGCATTCAATGACTCATTGGGTGTTCCCTGCTAGTCAGACGAAGACGCCATGAGACGTTGGGCAAAACACTACGAACGCGCTTTAAACCACCCTCGCAGTCTACCATGTCAGGAGCTTGATGATGTCACGAATACCACACTGCCAGACGCTAGCATCCTAGTTGACGCTTCCAGTCTAGATGAAGTCCAGCGCGCCATACGGAGACTGAGGAACGGCCGTGCCGCGGGGGCTGACGATATTCCACCTGAGTTGTTAAAATGTGTTATCGATCCGGTCAGCAGAGCTTTACATGGTCTATTCCGCACCGTCTGGAAGTTAGGGAAGGTGCCGGCAGAGTGGAAGGAAGGTATTGTGCTGTCACTATACAAGGGAAAAGGATCACGGTCCGAGTGTAGCAGTTACAGATTAATCACCCTTCTGTCTGTCCCAGTCAAAGTATTTCCTCCTCGCCAGACTTGACCCCCTGCTTCAGAAGCATCGTCAGCCTCACCAATCCTGATTTACCAGTTGTTGTTTCACACTGAATGCAATCTTAGCATTGCATTTGCATTTGTTGGCGGAAATCCACAGAGAATTTCAACAGCCGCTCCATGTCGCATTTGTGGATTTGAAAGTGGCGTTTGATTCCGTAGATTCCGTTCTACGTCTCCTACATCGTCCGTAAACGAAGACTGAGTCTCTTTGTCACGTCGCCAGACTTCGAAGTGATGCACCGTCAAACCAGATCCTCCGAATCTGTACCAAGACGAGGGACGGTGACCGGCCTTCGCAGGAGTGGAGACGCGCCAGCGGTCGTCCACCCACCACCTGGATCCACCAGATCTGCCGTGACACGGATGTTACCGCGACGGAGGCCCTGGAGCTAGCGGAGGATAAACCTTCTGGCGAACGATCGCAACGGCGGGACGCTTCGGCTGATTGCTTCGCGTCTGATGATGATGATGATGATGATGATTCACCTGTGTCGGAAAGTCTTTTCATGGTCTCAAATGGTGCTCGTAGCCCGGGAGTAGGATTAGATGAAGGTCAATCAGTAAGTCAGTCATTCAAACACATTTTATAGCACCATACGTCGCGAACAAATCAACCCTTTAATTGTATTGATGTTCTCGTTGGTTTAAGATGTCATGCAAAAAATTTTCTTTTTAATTAAACACTGCCATAATCTTCAAAATTTGGTTGCAGATTTACAACACAATGATTTATAGAATAAAATAAGTGACATAGTAGGCAAATCTTTACCACATCACAAAGCGTGTTGCATCGAATTGTGTGTATTTTTGTGCATATGCACCGTGTTCAGAAAACGTGGGTGTCTTGCGTTTTCTTCGTGTATTATTTACTGAATCTACATTTTACAACAACTGTGAATGATTTTTGTATTGGTCTTTTTTGTTGTCGTTTTATACTGCATTTGAATGGTTTTAGACCCTTTTGAATAGAACAACTTTAATGCGTCACAGAACTTACAATTTACATAGTACTTACAAAGTTTTTTTTATTCCAATCGTAGTCATACCGACAGAAAGGTGATATATAATCATACAACACACAAAACAACTTTTACACGGGACAGTAAGCGGGCTATGTAGAGTGTGATGTAGTATCATAAAATAGAAATATATGAAAATGCATACCAAAATAAAATAACTAGTAGACGTATTTAAATAACATTTTATTTTAAAAAAAACTTTTTCCAAGTTTTGACATTCAGTGAGCGGTCACGAGATTTACACATTGTAGATTTCTAGTCATGTGTAGATCGCAACGGCGGGACGCTTCGGCTGATTGCTTCGCGTCTGATGATGATGATGATGATGATGATGATGATTCACCTGTGTAGTTTGTGCAAAAAGTGATTTTTCTCTGCAGCTTATCTCGGAATGAAATGATTAATCAATCATTAATATCGATCCACATTTATGAAAGATGCCACAAAATAATGAGTGCATATTTTTATTACTCACTGTTTTCTGTGGCTACTACTAGGCTGACTTTGGTTTTATGCGGCCTTGCTGAATTTACTAGGCCCACTATCGCCACTGGCTCAAAAAATGTCGTAACGGAACTTGATTTATGCAGAAATGTTTTTTTCCGCAGCACTTGCAAATTAATCTGACAACGTGGAATGATCCACCAAAAAGTCGTCTCACTTGTTAGTAGTGTGTCGTTCTAACAGGCCGCATTACGTGTCTATGCCCGTCCGTCCGCTCGTCTGTCTGTCTGTTTTGAAAACCAGGGTTGTTAGCAATATTGGTAAAAGTATTGCAATAGCAATAGCAATACTTGGTAGAAGAAGTGTTGCAATACTGATTGCAATATTTTTTTCAGATCAGTATTGCAATACTACTGCAAAACTTTTTACAATACTCCACTACGCGCTCTTTCCAAATAAATTTTGATTTTTGTTTTTCTGTGCAACTTTTTCAAAATTTTGGGTTGACTGCAGACTACGTGGTATTGTGCTCAACTTATAATTTAAACAGTAAATAAGTCGTATTGACGTAATCTTTTGTGTTTAGTTTTTTTTCACGCGATCAAACAAAAAAAATGGAAAAAATTGGCGCAATTTTCAGCGTTCTTACGATAAGAAGTGTACAGTATATCAAAAAGTATTGCTTTTAACTATTGCAATATTTTAACCACAAAAGTATTGCAATACCACATGCAATACAAAACATGCAACGAGTATTGCAATACCTGTTGCAATACTAAGAAGCATTGCCATATTTATTGCAATAATTGCAATATTCCAATAAGCCTATTAACAACTAGGCCTATGTTGAAAACGAAACAAAAGCAGAAAACAAACAGATGTTCCGAACGTTTCACAATGCAGCAATAGGCGGTGTGCTAACTTTTTTTAGCTCAAAAGTCGAGGACATTGTCATCGTGCGACAAAAAATCTATAAGATGGCACACGTTTCGTTTTTTTGTGCGTTGACCTAATTTAATGTCAGCGCCTATGACGTCCTGCAACTATGCGGACGGCAGCATATAACTGGGCGCACACATTTTGTTTGTTTCCATCGTACATGTATATTGACCGGAATACGTGCCGATCAGTCAAAGCCGATAGTAATATTCATTTACTCATTCATTCACCCATTCAATGTTATGCTCAAAGCCCATGCGTAAAACACAAAATGCTATGTAAAACAAATAATAAACACATGCACACATGCATATCTCTCTGAGGAGCCATATATTAATAAACGGGCGACACTCGTACTAGCGCTCAATGCGAACTAGGTCTATAATAACAGTTATCCTGGTAATTGCAACGTTAAAAATGTATTGGAAACAAACACATACAGGCTATATATAATTATGTGAGTATACATGTCGTCATGATAGTCGTATTTCTCGGTCAGGGACATTCGATAGCAGGCAAACATTTGTGCAACATTTGGCCTACATTTGACATATATATTTTTTGGCTTTATACCTTGTGAATTCGTTAATACCACTGATTTGCAACAAAAGTGTAAAAATCTCAATAAAACGGGGTTAAATCTAGAAAAACTCAAAATTGCTTTGCTGTTTTTTCCCGCAGGCGACATGCTGCTTTTTGTCTGACGTACGCTCGTTATTCTGAAAAAAAATAAAAACCGATTGATTGATTAACTAAGTCTGATTACACTCAGCAAGCTTAAATTTTGTTAGCATACACAGAGGGTCGATTCGACAGAACGATCAACATTGGCATAGCATAAAACGTATTGTTTGTAGGCCAATCGCAAAGCTGAGCAACGCCGAGCAACGCCAGCCACCGCTCTAAAAATATTTGGATCCCTAACGCAGGTAAGCTACGGTCGATTAGCGGTGTCAGTGTTACAACACTGTTCGCTGTGCATCGACTGAGTGAAAAGTATCTCTGGCGTCGCGTGTGTATCGAACTAATATTATAGGCACAGTGTCTGAGTCTGATTGCCGATCACATGGACAAACGCCGAAGAATGACACATTTCGTGCTAGGCTGCGTTATTCTGCTTTCGTATTTAACCGGTGAGTTATTTTACACTGATCGAGTCGTTATTATTTTAAACTTTTTGCTTGAAAAAATTTTCGGGAGATAAGGCTTTTTCTCTCGCCGTGATGTAGGCAATTTGAAATACAAAAATCAGCGGTTCATTGAATTAGATTGAGTATGTCTACGTCTGTCCCGTTGCCTATATCTGCCATATTTCATAGTCAACTTCTTACGGCGTCGTTGGTCACCAGCAAGCCACAATTTAAGTCCGGTGACATCATCGACAGTAGACCTAGGCTTCTTATAGATGAACAATTCAGACCAAACGCTTATCTTTGACGGTTGTGTTCAAGAAAACAGGCAGGATTTCTCATTAGCTCAAACCAATAATAATACAAGTAAATGTCGATTATTGTATGATTTTGATAAAAAATATCTGACTACTTAAAGTGGAGCTAGTTCAAATTGGTAGCGACCGGAAGGTACCCTTGAAAATTATCGGATTGTAGCGCTGCACAGCCGTCAAGACTCGTTGGAAGGAACACGAAGTTGCACATGGGTCTCCTGAAACACTTGTTTTATTGGTTATCACTGTTTTTTGCTTTTGTTCTTGGCGATGTTAAACACTTTGTTTCACGTTGTCCACCATACAGTCTGCAGTAGGATAACGCGTCGATAACGAGTCATGTGTGATCAAACTAAAGACCGCGTAGGCCACACGACCGACTGTCGGCCAGCGTAAAATAAGTGTGGGTCAAACCACTGTCTGGAGTGAAATAAGTTCGTTTAACATTCACTTATTCTACTCTAGACCGTTGTTCAACATAGTCTCATAGACGAAGTGTGTGAATTCTGGCAGCAGCGGCCAGGCTGTTCAGAGTTTGTGTGCTGTGATGTGCAGTTGTGGCATCGAACATGGACGAGGATCGACTGCAGAAGCAAGTGATTGACTCGAACCAACACAACCTGCTTAACATCCCGGTCGCTGAGGTTGGAGACGTTCTTCATCTGCAGCTTGGACTTGTGCTCAAAAAAATCGTCAAAGTGGTATGTGACGCCGTGGTGCTATATAAAATATAAACTCGTATTATTCACAATGGCAATGAGCGCTTGTGGCAAGAAAATGTTTAAAATAAGTATAAAAGATGTTTGAAAAAATGCTGTCTTGAATGGTGCATCTGAAACTTGTATAGTGAGACAAAAATCTGCAATTTTTCAATAACGACTCATTTAAGATCATTGGGCATATATTTCAGACTTCTGGTATAAGTTGCATACGCGTTACTCAGTTTATTCTTTGAGCAGATGACAGTAAAGTTTTTATTTCTTTCTGTGTGTACTATGAGTACAGTTTTATACTAAATGATGATAATACGCAAATACACAATACAACGAGTACAATGCAGCATCCGGCCACTCAGAAGTACATGCAGCAGCATGCACCGACACGAAGATTATGCAGAAAGCACCCAATAACTGCAAATGTGTGGTAAATAATTGTTTTTGTCTGTCCAATGCAATGCATAGCATTGGACAGAGTATAAAATCACCTGAGCGTCCGTCCGTGCGTCCGTGCCGTATCTCCATAACGGTGCAAGATAGACGCATGGTCACAGTCTGTGGACCACCCATAAAAAGTCGCCCACCGCGAGTCGAATGGTCTCGTGGCCGATGACGTCAAGTGACCCCAAAAGGTCAAAGTCGTGACCTTATTATTTTCAAGGAGGCAATTACACTTTTTAATTTTTACCACCGGCCATCATAGCTCAATCATTTAGATTATACGGACTTTTCTGTTAGCTATCGAGATGCATTGCACAGTCTCCGTGTTCGTTTGAACAGTATCTTGTCTTGTTATCGTTTCAATAAATATTACTTAACTGCAGTATATTATTACTTTGTATGACTTTATAATACAGGATTACATGTACACGTTTTCCGAAAAATAGCACTTTTCATATAGGCTTTTGGACGTCCTGACGATATTTGGGTTAGACGCCATATCTACGTTTTCTTCCCTACTGGACGTGTAAAAAATTTGAAATTTTGTTTTAATCGACTTATTTCTTGTTTACCGTCAGCTCGAAAACGATAAACGATTTAAGTCAGTGTGTGCTAAAAATCAGAAATGTTTTGACTTTTGAGTAATGTGTCAATTATACATCACGTTTCTGTCATAAATATCAAATGGCTCGCAGCAGGCGAATGTTTATGCGGTAGCTTACGATAGGTATCAACGGAAGCCTTGTGATTTCGTGTTGTCCGTCCGTTCGTCTCGTAATGTTTGTTAAAACCGTATCGTTGAACAGAATGAAGAAAATTTTACCAAACTTTGGTTAGTGAAGTAGTTTAGACAAAAAATAAATTTATTAGTTTTATTTAAGGACAGGTCAGAAAAAAAGTTTTTATTTAAAATCATAATGTGCAGAACTTCAACACACACGCACCGTAGATGTAAAAACATTTTTATGTTTTTAAAATAAAAGTTTATATAACATGTTTTAATGTTTTTTTATTTTTAAATGTTTTAAAATATTTTTTATGTTTTTAATTATCTGAGTTAGATATTCTTTGCGTGTATAAGGGCGAAGAAGTAGCGATTGGAAACATCTGCAGTTTAATGTTTTTATGCATATTTTTAGAATGTTTTTTATAAAAGTAAAAACAAAACATGTTTTTATGTTTTGTATTTGCAAATCAATGTTTTTAACGTTTATGACACGCACCGCTTGCCGAAAGGACACTTACTATTTGAAACAGTAGTATCAAAGCTGGGCAGCGAAAGAGCAGATAACGTCTCATTCACACTGGCATAACGATCATGTCTGAACAACATACATTTTGTAAGATTCTGATTTTTTACAGAGAACTTGCAGTAAAATTTTACGCCGCAATGCAACAGTAGTTTGTTGGTTATAGCGGTGGGCGGAAGCGCTGCTTGGGCGTTGAAGTAGCGTCAAGTTTCAAGTAAGAAAAAAAGTCAGTAGGTGTTGAGCAAACAGCGCCCGATGTAGCATACATCTCGGCGATATTACAGAAGGTCGGCGGACAGGTGTACTTGCTGCGAGCTGCGTTACCTGGCGAGAGCACCTGACACTGATCGACAAAGCTAGCAGCCAGACGTGGGATGTTTTTCATCTTTCTTCCTCGGAAATAAAAGTCACAAACAACAAAACGCCGACGCGCCCCAAGGTTCATAAAACATATTAGGCCGTAAAACCGTCGTACTTTTAGCGCCGCTACGTCGAATTGATCTATTATTGTTCGTTGCCGAATGGGCGGGGATCATATATTATATTTTACTGATTACCTTCGCCGAAGGAAAAAGATTATGCTTTACGAATGCTGTCTGGTTTTTGTTTCTTTCTTTGTCCACAAGACTACTCAAAAAAATGTAAACGAATTGTTGCACATCTGAGCGTGATGCAAGAAACAATCGACAAAATTTTAGTCCGAACGGTCCGTATTTGGAGTTTCTGGATTTGGATCCGGATTGGCATCAAAAGCTAGGAATTTTTACGCTATTAATTATTTACTACTGTCACAGTACTGTGATTCTGCACGTCTATCTAGTTAGCATGACCACGGTCATTAAGCGTTCAGGGGAGTCGATTTTATTTGTCCATCGTCTGCATGTAACAACAGTCTGTTCTAATCGGTGACTAATGCCTATCGTAACAAACAGAAGTTAAAGGCTTTGTCTTTCGGGTCAATTGGCGCTCGCCTATGAATTTTTACGTGACGTAAGCTGTTAGTCGGTATCTGCCGACATGCAGACGCTGCAGCTACAGCATGGTAGATAGACTACCGCAGGCCAATGTCCAGTAATTGTTGCAAGGCATGACTTGAGTTCGAAAAGCTTTAGCGATGAACGCTAGCCGGCGAACTCTGACGTTCTTTTGACGGCGACTACGAATTACTTATTTACTTTTTCAAACTCTTACTCATGTAGCTTACTTGAAATTAGAGCGATGATATATTTAAGAACATTATAGCTCTGCTTGAGATATTTCCGACAAAGCTTATGAATAATTGTAGCAATAATAGTAAAGATCTGAGATAATTTTTGGCAGGGAAGGGATCACCAAGACAAGACCAAGTCACACGCTATTATTTTTATTTGTATCTTTATTAATGTTGTTATTATTAGCAACAGCAACATTATCATTATCTCAGTTAGACAAGAATTTTCTAAGTTACAGATAAGTTTTATTTTTAAAGTATTTTGTTTTAATTATGGGACCTAAGGCATCATTAGAAGCTGCAGAATATTGACTGACAGTGATGCATTAGTTGCATTACATTCTGCATTGCGTGCATTACGACGCCCCACCTTGCACTTGCCTCTATAGGCTAGGCAGACTGTGCCGCTCAGATAGATTAACTCTGACGAACCACAAGATAGAACAAGAAGATATGCCTGGCATTTCGTTTCCGCCTTATGCGAGTTATTAACAGCGACAGTGGTGCACAGTGAAGTCAGCACAAACGATTGTTTTATCCTCTGATTTTGATGATGTTAATAATATTATGCAGGCCATTAATCCTTGCTGTAAACAATATTTTTTCATTCTTTTCCAGGTACTTTTAATTTTGGTTTTCAACGAACGCATGTGATATATTTTGAGCACAGAACTAAATTTTTTACACAATAAAGTGAGTTACATTATTTTTTGTACTAAATTTATGTTATTTTGGAAAATGTCATAACTGTTGATTTTGAACACCTTTAAAACAACTAAATGGCTTTTACAGTTTTTCGTACAATTTCTTTGCTCGTTTTTGATCCGGCTCTATAGTTGACGCATTGCGTTTTGCTCGTGCTTTCTCCAGGAAAATACTAGATGTCTGCGCGTGTTGTTTTTACCGGCGCTGCGCAATAAGTTTACCGTACACTAGAACACCGCTCTTCCGTTATGCTTGCGGCTTGTCATCGCGGAAAGCAAGTTCGAACGGCGAACAGCACGAATATTAGCCTGTACGTCATTTAATTTCATTTTTTCAGGTCCGATAAGTCGTAGTGATCCACGAACTGCCATCGGCCACCATCTTATACAGCTGTAGCAGAGCATAGTGCAGGCGATAGCTGAATGGATGCTATAATTGGTTACACGTAAATGCTGAGCATCTTGCACATCAAGGACTACTACAGTATCTGAAAACCCGCAAAATACAGTCACGTATAAATTAGTGGCCATACATTTACAACCTCATAGAAAATAATTTACATGATATTTTTGTTTATTGTATAATAAAATAGACATTGTTGGTCTGTTGTTTTTGCAGGAAGAAGCCGCGGAGGTTCTCCATGCCCAATACTGGCTAGAAACGGTGAGATTGTTTTTGTATTTAAACAAAATATGCATACCGGCTTTTTATTACGTTGATTTCTATTTGACTTGACTTATTAAGTAGCTGTTTGGTAATAGCTCTGTTACTTAAACTACTTTAACATCTTCTGTTGCTTGACAGATTATATTGTATTGTGTTGTCTAGAAGTGGAGAGATTATCGGCTGGCGTGGGATGCAAGTCGTTTTCACGGACTGAACACCACATACGTGAAAACTGAGCTTTTATGGACTCCCGACATTACTTTACAAAATAAGTACGAACATCGCTGTATTGTTGTTACGTGTAAATTAAATAGGTAAGACATTTATGGCATTTTGTGGAATATTACACACCATTTCATTAAAAAAGCGTGAAACAAAGCGACACTCTTTTTGAATAGTGGCTACGAAAACTGAAGTAAAAATATTTTACGACAAGAGAATAAATGCAAACAGTTTGTTTCGGTAAAACATTAAAAGCCAACAAAGAAACTGCATCAGTATTTTTAAAACAGTTTTAGGGACAGGCGTTTTTTAAGGTGGGGTGGCAATCGGAAACACAGGATTTCTTTTAGTCTTACTTGAGACGTTCGACTATTCTGTTGCGGTTTGCTGCAGTGCGAAAGAGCAGACGATTGGCAGCACGTCTCCGCAGTCGAACTACGTGCGCATCTACAACGACGGCACGTGCATCTGGTGGCCGCTGTTTGAACAGTCTATGACACACTGTCAGATTGACGTGACGTGGTATCCATTCGACGACCAGCATTGCAACCTCAGCTTCGAGTCGTGGAAATACGGCAGCAACGTGCTCAACATCACCGCTAAACAGCTGCCCGACCTCTTCTATCATTACAAAACCAACGAAGAATGGCATCTGCTAGGTTTGCACCTGCATCAATACGTTTTCTTTAAGTTTGCAATATCTAAGCACTGTTTGCTGCATCGTGAGTCGTGACCAAACAACTACCGAATATCTATGCCAAGTATTGACTAATTTTCATTTTTTCTACAGTTGAACTTATCACAAGATGTCATAGACCTCTTAGGTCTATGGAAAATATGGAATACAAACGAAATATGAAAAGTAAGAATGCATCTAATTACAACCTTTAATTTTATTTACTGTTTTGTTTACGTTTAGGTAACCGTTGCTGCATTCATCGAAATCATTTCTGTTCGCCGCTAGACGTCGCCATAGTGAACAAATTGTCATAGTTACTGTTTTAACTAATAAGACTATTCAAAGTAAAACGGTTCTACTGTTAGTTTTATGGATAGTCGCTAGAAAAACTTATATGTTTGGCTTTTCTAGACATATGCTTGTTTCGTTTTTACACACTGGTACTGTTTATTTTCACACACAAATCAATGATGATAACGATGAGGATACGATGTTATCTATACAGACGTGCACATATCGGACACGCTGGTGCCGTACGGCTGCTGTGAGAAGTTCTCTCGCGCCACGTTCACCCTGTCAGTTCATCGCAATCCTCTCTATTATATCATCAGGGTTGTTATACCGTGTTGTTTGCTGGCCTTTCTGTCTGTGTTCACGTATGTTCTTCAGCCAAACCGCACCGAACGACTCGCTATCGGTTCGCACGTTTTCTTTATTGTTATTTTGTTTGTTCTGCTGTAAAATAATTAACAATTCTAACTAGATAGCAGTCGTAACCCGCAGGTATCTCCGCCAAGGCAATGCTATTCGCCAGGTGGCGTCACCATCTTCGGTTTTGCAGCGGTTCCGCTTATGCCCTCTTTAACGCAATGGTAACGAAAATTTCAAAGTGATCCAGAATCCAGGATTCCTGTCGGTTCACCCCCAAAATTTAATCACTTATAGCTTATGCCATGCCCGACATTCCCTCAAAATTTCAGAAAGATCCGTTCATAATTTTTTGAGTTATCTTGTACACACACACAGACAGACAACACACACACAACCGGCAAAAACATAACCTCCTTGGCGGAGGTAATAAATGATTACACGCTAATAAAGGACAAAAATTATCTTTACAATTTAAAAGCCATAAACAAGGTCACAGGTCATAAACATAGTCACTGTGGGTCACATCAATGCAATAAATAAGCTTGCATTTCCAGCAGAGTAGCAGAATGTCATTTTCATTAAATATCAAAAATTGCAGCAGCAAAATTGTAGAAATTGATTTTCTGTTCATTCTGTAGCACATAAATAAACGAAAACAAAAGCAACAACCAGATAACGGCAGCAAGCTAATTAAGTATTTACGCAGGCATATATCATTTTTATTGTCGTTCTTTTGTACGTCGCCGGAAAGCCACGTAATGACTAGCGAGGGCCCGGATGTGACCGGGAAATGTAGTAGGCCTATACGCCATTGTACGGCAAAGTGTACGCATAGTGCATGTTTTAGCGTTAATTTTAATTTGCTGTAAAAATGTTACGAGTTTTGCTTTTTACTGTCGGCTAACAAAAATCATGATGATAACTATTATTTGAATTCGCTGTGTAATGAGTATCAGATATATTAGATTAAGATGTGAAAAAAAAATACTTATTAAGTTACACACGTATCACATGAGTGGTCTGCAGAATATTAGTACTAGCGTGCAGTATTTCTTTAGATTTAATTATCCATAATGACATGAAGAGCTGAAAGACATCTCGCCACCACTTGCCGACAGCCAGGGTGATATACTGGTAGAAGAAGTACAAAAGGCCGTGAAAAAATTGAAGAACAACAAAAGTCCAGGAAATGACGGGATAACAGGCG
>Ga0209367_1001760_pt1 | contig 27484 bp, 20 predicted proteins | sample WorMetLIZISLAND2_FD_187412 | JGI IMG/M metagenome (GOLD analysis project Ga0209367, IMG submission 187412) | Marine gutless worms symbiont microbial communities from Max Planck institute for Marine Microbiology, Germany - Olavius geniculatus... ...
GAAACGACTCAAAGCCTGCATCAAGGCCAAAGGACAACATTTTGAACATTTACTATAACTTTAGTCGTACGTGTAGATTGCTTGTACCAACGTTTTTTCGATATTAAAGCCGTTTTCTTGAAGTTATGACAAGAAGTTTCAGGGTCCGGTTTTTTATGAAACACGGTGTAGTGGCATGGTAATTTAGTAAGTGAGAAAGTAGAGTAAACAGACAAGTGTCGTGTCATTGTCTCAACGTGAAACTATCACACTGGCTCAAATACTCAGGGTAACATTCTGATACTAATAAGCACACGACACCATGCACCATGCAACCCTAACCTTGACCTTTGAACTGAAAATAAGGTGATGTTGACTCTGGGGCCAGATCACAGTTTAGATTTATCGATGCTTTGTTATGTAGGCACTTGAACAGGATTAGAGTTAGGCTGAAGGTGAGAGTTAGTACACTTGGTAGACTGGTATATGAGGCTTTGTTATAGCCTAAATTCCATTATCCCCACTTTCACTGAAACTGTCCACGGACCGTGATAGTCGATGATGCGAACCATGAAGCGGGAACAAGTTTGTGACAAATTTGTTTGTGTCACTGTAATGGAATTTAGTTTATGGCAATGCATGTGGCAAGTACGCGACAAAGTCACAGTGAGTGAGTAGTTTTTTAACGGCACATCAGCACAAAATAGGCCATACGTCATCATCATCATCATCATCAGTTTATTTTGGAAACACAGGACAATGTCAGAAAATGCAGAACAGAACAATAAAACATGCGTTCCAAGGGTCAGAAAGGCCGCAACGGCACTTACAACTGCCCATATAACAAAAAGTAGCACAGTATAATAAGACAGAGCAAATATGAACGACCAGTACTGAATAATAAAATTAAAATCAAAATCAAAAAACCTTGAGAAAATAAGAGAAATCAACATTATTAATGGTTAAAATTACGTGGTTAAAATTAGTTAAAAACAGTTAATATATGTATTAAAAGCAAAGTTAAAATACTTGTTGTGGACTGTTGGCGACTTTGTCTCGGTCTTTTGTCGCCGTAATGACATTTGGACTTGTGTAGGCGCGTGAGCAACAGGCTGCAGCCGTCAAGCAGCAGACGGAAGCAGAGCCTATGCTGAGAGTTGATGCTTTGGAGAGATTGAACGACAGACTGACAGAACACAGGTTACAGCAAGATGATGTAGTCAACACTTTGCATCAGTCACACGCTCAGTTGGCCACTGCTACTGCCGACGCTCTGCAACGCATTGCTAGCGTGAGTACTGATGATGATAGTCTTTATTAAAGCAATCAACAGACAAACCGCTGTAGACACAATGCAAAACATACTGATATGCTAAAAAACAACTAAAAACAGTTTTTGTACAATACTTGATAGATATAATTGCATTTGTCAATATTATTTATTTTGGAGGGAAGTTCATAGTTATGCAGTCGCGGACGTGTGCAATAGGGTGTACTGCGCAGGAGGTAAGAGTGGTCGAAGAGGATGAGTAGGTTTGTAGTTGATAGTGCGAAACAGTTGTTCATCGGCCTGCTCACAGAGTGCAGCAACAGTGGGCGGAGAATCGTCGTAGTCATCGTACTAGTCATACACACATTGTGTAATATTGCTACAGTACGCTAATACGCTACTAGTGCTAGTGACTACTGGCAGTCCAGCATTGATACCGGCTAGTCCCGTAGCAGTTCGTGTGTGTGTGTGTGTTTTCACACGTGAGAGCAGGAACTGCTATAGCGCATCTTAGCCCTTGCAGTTCTGTCTATCTGTCAAAAAAGGTGCAAGATGGAATCACCAAATCTTCACCGTCGGCTGCCAGGTTGACTCTAGTTTCAGGATCCATAAAGCTTTTCCATAAATTCGAAAGGGGTCACTCTGAGCAAGGGCACTAAATAAGATCGGGGTAGGGAAAATTTGCTATTTTTGGCCAATAAGTCGCTGTAACTCAGAAATGGTGTGAGGTAGGGCCTAGGTTACTATTAGTCACTAGTAGAAAGTCAATTGCCACCGAAAGCGGACCAAAGGTCAGCTGTGGCCTTGCATTGCAGCTTGCGAGCTGCTAGCTCACCTACCGCTTTGTCATTCTACTTGTCTGTCTGTATGTCTGTGGGTAAAATATTCATTTTTTTGCTGCTGCTGCTGCACAGGTTGAGAGGTTGACAGCTGAGCGACAGCTGGATGACAGCAGCAGACACGCAGTTGCAGCAGCCGCGCCGGCAGCTGTGTCAGTTGATGAGTTGGCATTAGTGCAGTCAGTCGCAGCGGCTGTCACCGATGTCCTTACTCAAAAACTTCTCCGCTCATCACTGCAGCTGGTGAGTTACTAGCCTAGCTAGATCGACTCAGCCTTCTACCCTTCGTGGGATGGTAAAATGAGTAGTAACTCATTTACATGGGTTACGGAAGGTGGGGACCTTGGTACAGCTGACTGGGTGCCGTGCGGCAGGCGGCTCTGGTTAGTGACGAAAGCGCATTAGAGGCGCGTTTGCGACGATGCGCTATACAAATTGACGACCTTTTAGCACTGGCCAGTGTAGCTTGGAGGTGTGATGGTAGCATGCCGGACTGGTGATCGCGAGGTTGCTGGTTCAACTCTCGTCTGGTGTACTGTGATGTAACAACCTCGGGCAAGTTTCTCACACACACACACACATGTGCTTCTGTACACCTAGCAGTATAATTTGGTACCAGTCAAAGGGTGGTGATGCTCTGCGGCTGGGAAGGTAACCGTAGGTCTGGCGTTGCACTGGCCATGCGTCACGGACTCAGTGGTCTATCCACCTACGGGCTAAATAGCCAACGTCTGGGAGATGAGCACCTTGTTTAAGCCCCTCGCCCTCGTCTGTGGCCCCTTTACCTTTACCCTGACTATAGTCTGTCCAATAGCAGTCCATTTAGGTGTTTGTCTGTTCATGTGTGCGTCTGTCTCTGTTTCTTCACTCGTCACTACAGCTACAACTAGTCAGTTAATCATAGCCTGCACCTGCAACTCAGTCTGGCCATCCCTCTGTGAATAGGCAAGATGGCTACTGGCAGTGGTTATCTGTGTCTGGTTGCGGGGTTGGGTAGCATTTCGCCTAATCGCATTTTGCCTAATCCCATTTTGCCTAATCTTTTTTTGATAGACGGACCAACAACAACGACTTGCTTTGTCATTTTTTGCTTCTTTGCCAAGCTTTGTTTTGTCATTCATCATTTTTTCTGTACCATTTTTTGGCTGACCGTAAGTAAGTACATGACGGGTGTCGTCTCATTTCGCCTAATCTCATGCACGATATTACTCGCAAGAGGATATGTGCATTATTGGAAAAGAAGAAGAAGAATCTCATTTCGTAATCCTCACCCTAACCCTAACTCTAACCCTAACCCTAACCCTAACCCTAGTTCAATTTCGGTTAGGGCTCTGCAGTAGACCCAACGGGGGGGGAGCGATTAGGCGAAATGCAATTAGGCGAAATGCTACGACACCAGTCCCAGATAACATTGTGTGATTCCATATGACAGGTAGCTCCGTAACAATGCGATGTTTTTCTCATAAATAGTTATACGCAAACTTTAACATTTTAGCCTTAACCCCGAGTCCAACAATAGCTGTATCCTGAAATTAACTTGAACTTTAACCTTAACTAGTGGCAGCATTGTGTCTCCGTTGTTACTGCGTGTCCACTGGCAGCGACTTTAGATTAACCGTACCCTCAACTGTAACTGCATCGTAACATTAACTACAACTGTAATTACATTCATGTGCTCAGGCCAACTCAGCCTCCTACTCTCCGTGGGATAGGAAATGAGTAGTAGCGTATGGGCTAAGGGGTGAAGGCTTGGTGTGGATGATTAGGGTGGTGGTATGTCTGCTAGCTGCAAATCGCGGATCCAGTTATACGCCAGAGTGGGCAATGGATGGCCGCATTGTGCGCTGCAGTATCGTTAGCTCATGCTAATTGTCACAATGACCGAGTTTTATATTTTCTGCCTTTAGCTTAGGTTGGTAATTCTGCCTTTATCTTTTGCACCAGATTTGTTCTTTAAGAGAGTAAACTAATAACGCTTAACACCCACTGACGTTTTTACATAAAAATGTATTTACAAAAAGCAAGATAATGTTCATACGAACACGGAGTCTAGTCGATGCATTCCGATAGTTTACAGTATATGGCCGTATAAATATAATCAGTGAGCTGTTTAGACTGGTAGAAAAAAATCTAACATTTTAATTTCAAATTGTACAGCAGCAATGATCCTTTCATCCTTCTCTATTATTTTAACTAAACAATAGACATTGTCAGTCACATTTGATTCACTATAAATGGTCCATCGTCACCATGCGTTTATCTTGCATTGTTATGGAGATATGGTGCCTCAAAGATAATGGGGTCACGCCTTTGACCTTTTGTGGTCACGTGACGTCAAAGGCCAACTTCCTATCTGTGGTCCATGGTGACCAAGCGTCCATCTGGCACCGTTACGGAGATATGGCACCTCAAAGATAATGGGGTCACGAGTTGGACTTTTTGCAAAATTGTATAATTACAGTTTGGCCAAACATTACCTACTTTGTGCACTCAGGTTGAGAAAACGGTGTAAACGACAAAAACGCTTTTCTACTCGACTCCGATCACACCGAGTGTCCAATGCTATGCATTGCATTGGACAGACAAAAACAAAACAAGCATTTAAAGGTCCAGGGCCATGGTCAAACTCACTCACGCAATTTCTGGAGATTTAAATTAGACATTTAACCTCGCAAATATAATATGTCGATTTGAGCTTCATAAATATATGAAATTAATGCGTGAATTCAAACGAAATGCGGCATTACGTTACGTTATGCGAAATATCTATCAGTGCCCGCAGTGACGTCATGACCCTAGCCCATATAAATCATGAATATTAATGGCTAGCCAACGACGTCATCATTCTAGGCTAGGCCATAGCCTATAGACGTCATGAATATTAATTCATGACGTCTATAGGCTAAACTCATGACGTCACCACAGGTCATCATGGCGGCGCGTTTTCTACATCGTTTTCGTAGATCGTCGACTTCAAAGGTAAATTTTTCCGTGTTGACAGAACGCTGGGCACCGATATTACTGTCAAAGTTATCATAAAATTCTGCACTTTCAGGAAAATGGATAAAATGTATATGTTAATTTTGGTGACCACGGACCTTTAACATCCACGATCGCTCAGACAAAAAGACTCAACATATTCAACACAACTGCTGTCCGCAGCGAGCACAGACAGACTGACTCTCTGACTGCAGAAGCGTGGCCAGGCTGCCACAGTCACGTGGTCTGGCCGCCCAGCTGACATGTCCAACTGAGCGTGAAAGTCAACTCGCCGACAATTTTCCGACAGGACAAAATGCTTGAGCATGACACTAATCGTTTGCAGCTTCCACGATTGTTAAGTGCTTCTGGTCGCGAGTCTGACTGATGTAAGAAGCGCTGTAGCAAGTGTTGGACTTTTATCTTTACCTTTACCTTTAGTAGTCATTGGGTGACTTCACTTTGGACTTAGACTTTCACTAAGCCGATTTGCGACGCAAAACCCAAAACTGGTGGCTAAAATCTGTATTACTTAGAGCAATGTTCAACTAAGCTTTGGTCTAGGTGTGTTATTCGACCGTACTTTTGGACTTGGACTTTTGCTGAGCTTATTAGCTGAGCAGAAATTTTGAATTTAGACCAAAGTTTTCGCTCAGTGAAAGGTTCAGTGAAATTACTTCACTTTTAGGCTAAAGTACGCATTGAACTTTGGCTCAGTGAATCAGCTCAGCAAAAGTCTAAGTCAGAAAGTAAAGTGACCTATTGTGTCTTCTCATTGATTACTGTGTGTCTGCTGGTAGCAAGCTGACGTCATTGAGGGGTCTGTTGACACAAATGCTCAACAACAGCAACAACAACAGCAGCAAGAACAACTTTTTTCACGCAAACCTGAGCTAAACAGTAGTGATGTTACTGATCGGCAGTCATTTAGTGATGCTACTTTCACTAAATCTTCATCATCGGCAGCATCAGGCTCATCTCTGTCAGCCAGGGGCCAACTTAGTGCGTCCGGGGGTCAAGTGAGTGCAGTCGGGGGTCAACTTGGTGCATCGGGAGGTGAATTGCCGGCTTCTGTCCCCTTCTGTTCGGTTGCTGACGTTAAAACCGAGTACTCGGAGGACTTGAGTGAATCAGCAACAAGTGTTGCCAGCAGCAGCACGAATGTACTAGTGAATGTCAACGACGTTTTACAGCTGCCCGAGAAAGCCAGCAATTTACCATCACCACCAGCTGCTGTCGTATCTGATTCACCAGCAATATCATCATCATCATCTTCAGCAGCAGCAGCAGAAGCTGCAGTGAGTGAATTAGCATCTGAATTGAATCACCATGAGCATCGGAGTGAATTGGCGTCGGAGCTGATCACAGCCACCGATGATTCTCAGTCAGTGCAGCAGGAATCGGTGCGGACCGCTGCGGACACTGATGTCATAGACTCACCATCGGCATCTGTCCATACAAGTCCACGGACTGCATTGGACACCGGTGCTATTGACTCAGCATTATCATCCGTCCACACTAGTCTATCGTTACGTGATAAGCAGCAGCCAGCTGACAGTGATATACAAGGTTTGTTTTTGTTGTTTCTTCTCAGTTATTTTATTTTTTTAATTTTTCTGTGAACGTATTACTGTATCAGCCAAGGTATTGGCAGTAATGTAATGGTAGGATATTGGACTTAGATTCAAGAGCTGGAATGTGGCTACAACTCTTACTAGTGGATCTGCCAGGATGCAATTTTACACTCTTTGTGGCATCGCGTGTTAATAGCAGGCATCCATGCCGAATCAATTCATTGTTGTAGGGTGAAGAAAAGAATTAGGGTGGATGCCACTGTTGCTTTTTTGGTAATTTTCAAGATCAAAAGGATGAAATATTGGGTGAAGTAGAAAATGAGGCAAAATTTTTTATTTCTTGTATTAACATTCAAGTATTTTTGGTAACTATATACTGACAGGTGCTTTTTTATAATTACTATGCCAGCTATGACAGCAGTTATTGTTGATGATACGTTTGAAATGTGTTGTTAACTTTCTATATTCTACAGGTTTGGCCTCCCAAACGTCGCGGGACCCGGGGTAATTTACCCCCTACTCTCTCTCTCGACAGACTTGGGTGCATTAATAACGCATTAATTAATGCGTTAAAAAATTAATGCAGTGCGTTAGTGCATTAAAAAAAACTAGAAATACATTCTGTGGAACGAGGTATCTGTCCTATTGCCACGCTATATAGCCCAGCAGCTGCGTTTCAGTGTTTGACTATCTTGTGAGCCTGCAGCCAATTTTGTCCTTGAATAAAAATGGTCGGTTGCCATGACAACAGGGGTCTTTAGGGGAGAAATTTAAATGACACCATCGAATAGCCTAGGCCCGAAAACAGGAGGGTAGGTACAAACAGCGCACAGTTATCTTTTACGGGGACCGAGTTATACCGGTTTGAAATCTTCATTGGCTGTCATGCAAAAATTTAAATAACACCGTTAGATTGCCCGTTCCAGAAAATAGGGGGTAGGTAAACACAGTGCGCAATTATTTTTGGCTGGGACCGAGTTATACCGCTTTGAAGTTCCCTCAGGCCGTAATGCAAATTTTAAAAATTGGGGTAAGATAGGGGAAGGAGTTAACAGATTTTTATCCCAAACAAACTTGATCTTAGTCTTTGGGCCCCGAATCACTGTGCAAAATTTCATCAAAGTCGAATCAAAATTGCAGCCGTAGCAGTGTTTACATACAGACTGACAGAATGACAGACAGATGCAAGTGATTTTATAATCTGTCCCATGCTATGCTATAGCAATGGGACAGATAATACAGGGTGGTCCAAAAAAACCGGATACCCAGTTTTATTTTTGGGATAACTTCGGTAATTCAGCACCAATTTTAACCATTCTTTCACTGTTACAAGCTGAAATTTATGGCGTGTAAACGTGAAGTTCTTCCACCCACCGCACCTTTATTGTGTGACCACATTACCTAGCAAAACAAACACTGTCAAAGCTACAGTGGTCTTGGAGAACAGGCAACACATAAAGATATCAATTTATTCTAAAAATTATTACTGGTAAACAAAGTAAATAAACACAATATGACGTAACAATGACGTCACAAGGCATTACTGCGAATAAGTAAGTAAGCTTAACTATTTTCTGCTACGGAATTGATATCTTTATGTGTTGCCTGTTCTCCGAGACCATGGGGACCGAGTTATACTGCTTTGAAGTCCCCATAGGCCGCAATATAAATTTTTAAAAATTTGGTCGAAAAAGGGCAAATTTTAAAAATTTTAATTGAAAACATCTAAGGCCACTTCGTTTGAGCCATTATTGGCATCGGTCGGTTTAACGAGCTGATCTGTAGCCGCGTGCAAGAAAAAAGAAAGAAAGAAAGAACGAAAATAGACGTCTAACGGTGAATTTTGCACAAATGCAACCACGCACCTTTTGAAGCGATTGTAACCAAATTTTGCGTGTGGAGTCGGGTGGGCGATGTGATCGCTGATGCCAAGTTTTGAAAAATGATTAAGGAGTTTCGGAGTTACAGGACCCCCCCTTCCAAATGCTATTTCCTATACTTAACATTCATCGCTTTTACAACAATGTCAGCACTACCGTGCTGCACTGTGGTGTGTTTCATTTAACGGTTTGTTAGCGTGTTTATTAACATTTGAAATGATTGAATGTAGGTTATAGTCTGGACTATGAAAGCAGCAGCGACATGACGTTAGTCGAGGACAATGCGAATGACCTTGAAAAGTCCTTGAGGGAAATCTTGCCATCTGAAAGTCATAGGAAGAAAGTACAGAATGAAGAGAGTCTTCTCGCTGTCGGTGAGTTGTTGGTTATGCAACTTTTGCTGAGTTTACTTGCTACTGGTTTCAGAACTGACAGTCCAAGATACTAGTCTGCTATATAGCTTTTGTTTCATAAGTTACTATACAGGCAGTCTGCCATATTGTATTATATTAGTTACTTACTTAGACTTAGTTCCTCTAGTTCCGTGCGGAACATTGGTCGATGATTCATCTCCAGTTGGCACAATCGCTGGCAGCAGTCGTCTTGTCGCTCCAGTCTATGCCCGTCACCTCCCGATCTTCTTTTGATGTGTCTTGCCGTGTCTTCTTGGGTCTTCCAATGTTCTTTTTGCCATCTTCAGGTCTCCATTCTATGGCCAGGCTAGCTTCGTTGGTGGAAGTCGTAGGAAGTGTTCGATGAAACGTCTTCTTCTCGTTGCTACTATGTCGTGCAATGCCGTTTGTCCAGAGTGTGTCATTACTTCATCGTTCGTGATGTGATCACGCCACGAAATCCCCAGCATCTTGCAAAGGCAGCGACGGTGAAACACATCAGTCATCTTGGTAGCTTTTGCTGTTGTCTTCCATGTTTCACAGGCCTAAGTTGCTGCCGGAGCTATGATAAGGAATATAGCTGTAATCTGATTTCCTTGCTGATTGCCCCACACTTCCAGATTGGCTGTAGACGTTGGAAAACAGATGAAGCTTTACCTATTTTTGTCCGAATGTTCACCTCTGCATCTTCATCTTCGGCCATATAACTTCCGAGATATTGGAATTTGTGCACATTCTCTGTGTTCTGGTTGTCAAGAGTGATTGGTGGCATAACATGTTGTTTTTCTACTGACATCGTTTTCATCGTGCCATCGTTAATTCATAGCCCAACTTTTTTTCTGAGCCCATGGAGTTTATTTGTCATAAATATACAAAACATCAGTTTATACGCTTGTTAACGGCGACACGCATTGACTGGCATTTCGAAAACATCAAAAATTGTGAAAAGATGATATCACTCACCATCACATCGTCTAACTGTCAATGTGTTGAATAATATCAATACTTGAAATGTGTCTCACAGCCCAAAATTGCCAAAAAATCGATAAAAATCCTTATTTTGGTGTTCAAGGTCATCCAATGTCATTGAATTCAGTGGCAATTGAGAGCCCGTTTACGATTTTGTATTAGTGATTAATAGTAACTTAGGCCCTATCTCGCACCGTTATTGAGATACAGCGACTTATTGGCTAAACATCGTGAATTTTTCCTACCCCCTCTCATTTAGCGCCCTCTTTCAGGATGACCCCTTTCGAATTTATGGAAATGCTTTACGGTTCCTGAACCTAGAGTTTTCCAGGTAGCACTTAGTTATACTGAGTCATCATCTATAACTGTGGCCTTTTGTGTGGTGGCCTTATGTCCAGTGGCCTTTTGTTTAGTGGCCTTTTGTTCGGGATTCGCAAAGTTTTGCAGTGCGGCTCATTATCCATGCAGCTAATGAATATTCATGAGATGCGACGAATCACGTTCGCATTTTCGTTCTGCGTGACCAATCACCGGCAAGCTTCGACACGTAGGGCCCAGTTATTGCTTGGCTAGATATAGCCAGACGGCAGTTATGACTGCGTCGAATCACGAATCTATATTCGTGATTTCTACTTTGCGCGTTACGCTCCGCAATGCGTGTGGTCTGAACGACAGCTAGCTTCTTGTCACATGTTGGCGGAGGCGTAATAGTTGATGCAGTCGTAACCGCCATCTAGCTAACTCTAAGTAGTTGGTGGCATAGCATAGTGGTTAGAACGTCGGTCCTGGCCGGCGGACTTTCCTTATCATGCGCTAGACTGATGGATGGCTGCTTGACCACTTTGTGGGTACGGCGTCCGCTGTCAGTCAACCAACAAGGCCAACTCAGCCTGCCATCCCTCCGGGGTCGGTTAAATGAGTAGTAACCCATTATATGGGTTATGGAAGGTGGGGACCTTTGTACAGCTGACTGGGCTGCCTGGCCGGTCGGTGCGCCAGCCTGTGTTTGCAGGCTGCACGCGGCGGCTGTGCGATCGACGGCTCTGGTTAGTGACGAAAAGCGCATACGTACGTCGTACTCGACGATGCACTATACAAATTGACAACCTTTTACCTTTTACCTTTTCTAAATAGTACTGTATTGTTAATAATAAATGTGTTCATAGTGACTTATTGATACAGAATATAAAGATAGTACAGGTGGTGAGAGACTGCACTTGGGAGGAGTGGATGACTCGTCATTTGGAAGGTTCAGCTTGATGATGGTTCAACAATACTTGCGTGAGCAAGTCGTACATCAACAACACAAGGTATTAGCATAGCATTAAAGGCCAAGTTGCACAAAAAAATGATATTAGCTAAATACGTGTAGAACATAATGCTAATTAACGATAGGCCTACGTGTAAGGTAGCTTCTTTGAGAGTTACAAGACAGTTTCTATAGAATTTTCCTCGATTTTATTACAGCGATATTAACCGAACAGAGCTCAGGAAGAGAAGTGGGTCAATCAACTGTCAGAAAGCCTAGTAGCCTAGAAGTGACGTCAAGAGGCGTGGATTTCTCGGGGCTAACTGAACTTAGGTCACAGTGATTTGCTGGCTACAGACTGTAGCCCCAAAAATGTAAACACATTCTTAGGCTCCACCTCCAGGCCAACACAAGACTCAGAGAAAGCTTTTTAAGGAGCTATGACGATACCGTTCGTAGCCTTAGCCTACTGCTACTTAATATTAAATTTCTTCCCCAGACTACCACCCAGGAACTAAGTTTAGCCATGACCTTCACCTTAGCAAAGCTCAGACAGCTATGGAAAACCCAATGTTTACAGTTTTTATAAGTAACTGACATTATACTGGCCAGGACGCCCCGCTATACTGTGACGTTGATGCCCTTCTGCCGACAATGCTCCAACTCCGTCGCATTCACATCTCGATACTGAGGAGATGCTGGAGGTGTTTCAGCCTGGTAAGCACTGCCGACGTCGCGACCAGCAGGTTGTGTCACGGTGCTCCGGCTAGTCATCGATCTCAGGGTTATCTCTGGGTCCGGCGGACTAATAGTCTGACGCCTACATTCCTCCCTAGTCACTTGACTGTTCCCTACCACCCGTGGCCATAAAATAATGCGAACTCAAACTCAAACAAAAACGGTGCAAATAAAAGCAAGGCGTGTGATCGAAAGCATAATAACAGAATATTAAACACTAAGCGTAATAACAACTTATAGGCCTATAAAAGAATAGCAGGTCAACAAATCCTATTCTTTCACCTAACGGCACGCAGCTAGCCCGGACCTCACAGGTCAGTAACTATACAGGTGATAAGTTACCTGCTAGCAGTGAGACGGCAACTATCTAACTCGGCCGCACCCTGACTCGAATTTATACGTTTCTAAGTGGGCGTGGTCCTACTCTCGACCAATCAGAATCGCTCATCACATCTCATCTCATCTCATCTCTCATCTCATCTCATCTCGCCACTCATCTCACCACTCATCCCACCACACGTCACCCATCTCATCACTACAACTAAGGCCAATTTTGCCTACTCTAAGATAGACCTATAAAGATGAAAATAATACACGCCTATGTCCTACGGCCTTATAAGGTAATGAATAAAACAATTAAAGCCTTAGCACAAAAAGCGACTTCTGCCACAACATCGGCTGCTGCCGGACTGTCGTCCCCGACAGTGTCCTGAGCACAATTTACTAATGTACCAACGCTACCTACTAACAGAAAAATAAAGTTTCTTCATAGTTCACAAACAGCACATTCATCTCCAACGACACTGTACTCGATGTCCAGTACGTTCCTCGTGCCGTATGAACTCTTGATATCGTCTGTACTCTTCTGCGTCATCGACACAGGTCGGGCGTCTGTTGCTGTCAGCATCTCCTCTTTGAACCTGCTTCCTAGGCGGAGAATCACGCCGACGACAGGGTGAATCTTCCTGTTTTCTTGCTCGAGAAACAGATGCGGGTCTTGCTGGCTCTGCAAACCGGGGGGATGACCAATGAGATTTCATAGCTGATTCAGGGATCGACTTTAGGGAAACCACAACCGACTTGGTAGCCGTTTTCGGAGCTGCCGTGGCCGATTTGACAGACATCTTTGAAACAGCCGTCGCCGATTCACTGTCTTTCTTCGGAACAGCTACAGCTGATCGAGGAGTTGACTTCAGGAAAACCGCAGCCGATGCAGCAGTCGTCCTCGGGGCAACCGCAGCCGATCCAACGGTCGTCTTTGGAACCATCGCAGCCAATCCGAGAGTTGCCTCTGGGGTAGCTGCTGCTGTGTCGCCTTGTTGCCCATCGGACTCAGTGTCAGACGTCGCATGTAAGCTGAGGATTGGTGATCCCTCAACTAAATCCGAGGGTCCAGTAGCCACCTTGTCCAGCATCAGTTCAGTAGCGCCACTCTGAACGACCTAAAGATCTGTCGCAGCTGAAGGGGACGAATCCAATGGCTGGTAACTGAGAGGCGAAACAGTTGATCGAAGCTGCAGGCATAAATCGCCCTGTGACAAACCAGAACAGTTTGCGGCCATCAATTCCTCAAATTCTTCATCCCCCGGTTCAGGAAGCACCGGAAAATTGATAGCAGCCAGTGTAATTACATGACGTTGGTCTTCCGCCGAGGAAATAGAACGTGTTTCTGCCTGGTCTGTCGGAGCTTCAGTTGATTTCGGAATAGATAAAATAACTTCCGGTCTCTGAATCAAGCACAGTTGTTATCGGCTCTCCTGCACCCATGGAGTTCTCTGTTGGTTCTTTCGAACTGACTCCGTTCACCACAGGAACCATCCCCTGATCCGAGATCACCACCGGATTCTCCGAATTAACACCGACTGTGGCAGGAGCATCTTTATCCAATGTGATAGACGTGGATGGATCTCCACCGATATTTGGCGCTTGTGACACTGACTGAGCCATACTAACTGAGTTATTCGCGATCTGCTCTTCTTTCGATTTATACACGTTCCCAGAACGATGTACTGGACTCAGTGCAAGGGCCCAAAAAGAAAGCGAGCTAACAGCTCCCGCAGCAAATTTTTTAGGCTCATCCGGGAAATAAAGATTCTTTTCCCAAACGGAATGCATCAGTGCAGCTTGACGAGCCTTGGCGGTGGCAGCCACCACAATTAGTTCACGTAGCTGTTCTGAAATTTCTGCGTAAAATTTCCCAATATATCCAGCTAAGGCCTCTCGATTGTAATTCTCATGCTGATCCAGCAAAGCAGGGACTGCCTCAAGGATGACCAAACTGAGTAGTGCTGACATCTGTTTCGGTGAGTATGTGTAATCCGTAACAGACACTAAGACCTCTGAATGAGCAGACGTAGATGACTCCTGTGTATCAACCGAGGATGTACGACTTAACGGTCGCTTCGATGACGTCAGCTTTCCAGGACAATGATGCTTAATATGCCGTCCCATGTTACTTTTTTGAATCAGCTTCTCACATTTTTCACACGGCTCCATTACATTCGTCTTCAGAAATCCTACAACACAATTAATCAGCACTCATAATCAACCAATTGTGAGGGCGGTCGACGTTGCCTGTGCGGCATCCATCTCCTCTTAAGCACATCATCTTCTCCAGTGACAGTCTGAAAGATGTTCCATACTGAAGGCTGTTCGTCAGCCTGAGCCTGCTGAGCCCTCTTCCCCAGGTAAGCGTCATTATCCAGCCAAGACACAGGTGTGAGACCAAAACACCTTTTCAGTTTATTGACATGCGCAATGAAAGGTTTTGATCGGGGAGATTTTTGAATGGCAAAAATCACGGGAGGTACTGCCTGCACCACTAAATAAGGTCCGGTATAATTTCTTTGCCACATGTATGATTTTGCCGTAAATCTCCTAGGATACCAGTACCACACCCAGTCACGAACTTCCAGGTTCGACAGTCATATGCGTCTATCGTAAGAGGCCTTGCGGCGTTCAGCCGACACTTGTAAATGTTTTCTTGCAACTGCAAATGCCTCAGACATCTGCTGTTGCGTCAGCTGAGAAAACTCATCCATCGATTGCGCCTCACACTGTTCTGCTGGGAGACCCATAGTCACATCCAGTGGTGTTAGCACCTCTCTTCAAAGAAATAACCTGTTTGGTGAAAATCCCGTGGCTTTATGCAGAGATGCACGATATGCAGCCATCAACGCGGGTAGTCGTTCGTCCCAATCACGTTGTGACTGGGACAAACTTTTCCCATCATGGTGTTCAAAGTGCGATGGAATCTTTCCACAGCACCATTCATAGACGGCTGATAGGCTGAAGTACGCAGCTTATCTATCTCCATCCATTTCATGAGGTTTTTGTTACTCACTTTCGATTGAAACCCTGTCCCATGGCTCACCAACAACAGTTGGGCAGAGTCTGCCACGCCGTGGTATCGCACCGCGATGATAACGTGCACAGGGTTTGCACTGTTTAATGAAAGAATCCACATCAGATGACCATGACGGCCAATAAGCACGAGACTGAACCGCAAGAGCCAGTCGTCGCCGTCCAAAATGTCCACCAGTCATTCCGCTGTGAGCAACTTCTAAAAACTCTTTTTCGAAGTGACTCCGGCCACACAATCTGCCAGTGAACGGAATGACCATCCGGCATTTCAAATCGTTGCTTCAGCAAACCATCTCTAATCGACAGTCGTGGCCATTGCGCCCACAGTGCCTTGACAGTTTCTGACTCTAAAGTGACTACGTCCCAAGGTGGTTGACTTTCACTCTCCTCAAACTTATGTATTATATATACTTTATTTCACATCAAAGCAGTGCAGCCTGATAATAAGAGAGAAAGAAAAAAGAAATACACACACATACTGTACAGTTAAAAACACCTACCACAAACATAGAACGACCATCCTAAATGACATATTTACAAGTATACAACCTATGGACACAGTTCAAAGCATAAACAGGCATAACTTGTTTAAAATCAATAAGGCTTAAACATTTGTTCATAAAACACAGTCTTTGCCTCTCTGCAGAAATTGCTACACTAGGTATGTTGAGAAACATCCTGAGATAAGCCACACTGGCACAATCAACAAAATTTTATACAAAGCAGCATTAATGCAATTATCTAACATATTGATCGTAGTCTTAGTTAATGGCAGACCTTCAGTAGCATACATGATAAATGGTAAACAATATGATTTCATAAGTTCTACAGTGACAAGTTCAGAATCGACGCCTTTACACCTAGAATAAATGGCATTAAAAACTCTATAAAACTTCATTTTGACATTGTCCATAGAACACTTAAAATATTTACCCGTAGTTATACAAATACTAAGATATTTAACAGAGGAAACAAACTGTAACTCACTACCAGACAGTGTAAGAGGAACACATTCAGCATCAAACCGAGCACCAATTCGCATAGCAACTGATTTACTACTATTAAACTTTATATCAAAATCTACTGCAAACTTTTCACAAATATCAAGCATAATACGCATGGCATTAACTGAATGTGTGACTAGCACAATGTCGTCAACATATAGTAAACATCCGAAAAATTCATCCATCAAACGACAGCCCAAACCACAACTACGTAGACGTACACACAGACTATCCGTGTAAATAGCGAATAGCAATGCTGAATGTAGACCACCTTGTCTGACACCAGCTAAGATAGGGAAAAAATGTGAATAAACACCGCCCCATCTTACACAGACATAACATTTTCTAAACCAGTCAAGTAAAACACTGATAAAATTCCTAGGAAGTTGTCTCTCTATTAACAGGCGCATTAAGGCAAAATGATCAATGCGATCAAAAGCTTTGGAAATATCAAGTGCACAGATGGTAACCGTTGCACCATTTCTCCCATAATGATATGTTATGGTTCTTAGAGTGAAAATGGCATGGCTGCAGCTAGACTGTGATTTAAAACCGAACTGAAATTTATCGGAACATAAGTGACTACCAAACAGATCAATAAGATTCAAGCAACTTACTGAGGACAGGGCTCAGAGTGATACCGCAATAATTGTTACTCTTAGTTTTATCACCATCAGCGTTCTTTATCAGAGGTATAATAACATCGTGCCCAAAAGCATCAGGAACAACACCATATGCTAGTAAAATGTTGAACAATGCCGATAAATGAACAACCAGAACAGGATGGGAGTACAATATATGTTCAATAGTAAGCCCATCTAACCCTGCCGCCTTTACCTCTTCATGCCTGAGATATACTTGTCAACAAGTTCAACTGAAACATTAACTCTACAGTTGACAACATAATCTGTGTACATCTGAAAAAATTCCTCATGGAGCTCAGCATGTTTATTTATGTTGTTAGGAACACACACAGATTGAAAAACATTAGCAAAATTGTCAACAATATCTTTATCATCACAGCAACCGTCAACGACACTGGTCAATTGAGATTTGGTAAATTTTGCTCTCCACGTCCTCCAAAAATTGTCCATATCCTTACTCAGCAGTGCATTATTTAAGCTATCAGAAAATTTGTTTGCATTTGCAACCATTTTATCTTTAATAGCAAGCTTGTATCTTAATTTGTCACAAATCATATCGTCAAACATACTGCCAGGACGAGGTTTCCCAAGTGAGGACCATAGGTTAAACGAGTTAATTGCACTTTCCTTTAGCAATGTCAGTTCCTCGTTCCACCAGTATTTAAAAAAGCCCTGCTTTACCTGGGGAACACAGACATCAAATGCATTATATAATGCAATGACAATAGCAGAATAATAGGCATTAATATGATATAGTGCTGTACTGCAGTCAAGGAGAGAGCTGATCAACAGAAAACGGGGCTTGAATATCATCAAGAAAGTTACCAGTTAAACTGTAATACTGATGCAGATTACCTTTATCCCAACGAAAACTAACTTGATGCTGTCTATGATGTAAATAATGAGATTTGGCTGTCTTCAAAGGTGCACTAACAGGCACAGTACACTCTACCGCTGCAGGGCAATGATCAGAAAAGTTGATGCCAGCTTATTGAATGTTTATTATACCAACCACTGCCAATCTCCAAATATTCAGTATTGTCACCGTGCATACGTTACACACTGAGACCAATCGAGCGCATTCAACATTCTCGCATTCTCGATTTGTCTACTGTAAGTTATCTAATTGTTCCACACTGGCGGATCCAGAAGTTTGAAATAGGGGGCGGAAGGGTAGGACGTGAAATCTGAGTAGCAGCCCTACCCCAGAATTTTTTTTAATTTTATGCAAAATGATGCATTTTTGTGCATACTTTTTATTTGTTTCAAGATGTGTCCAGTCACTAGGGAAGGGAGAGTGGCCGCCCTCCGCCCCCAACCCTCTTGAATCTGCCACTGGGAGCACAAGAATGAATGTCGTTGCCCGTCGACAGAATTTGAAGTTTTTGGGAGAGGTCATGCAAACTTTAATTTCTTTGAATGACAGGTACCAGAATTTTGCCATTTGTACAAGATACCAATAAACGCCAGGTCTCCAATAAGCGCCTGGTCTTTATTAAACGCCAGGGCGTTTTTGTCACATGAACAAATAAACGCCGAGATCTTATTATTAGAAGTTTTATGGTATGTCAAAGATGGTGTTTACGGGGCTGTGCTGTGGACGGAAGGCTGAGTTGACCTAGATGGCTGGTTGCGTGCCAGGATGGTTTACCTGCCCGCAGGCAGTCATCCTTCCAAGTACTAACCTGGTCCGGCATAGATTAACTTTGTGGATCGAGTGAAACATATTACCGCTACTCCACACTACCAAGTATGAAGACAAATTCTCGCAAAAAATAGTATTGTCCTAGGTAAAATATAGATTGTGGAAACGTCGTATATCTGGCTCCGAACATTGGTCCGGTAGCTGCTGGATTTGCCGGACTGACTGCTGTGGCTCTGTAAAGGTAAAGGTAAAGGTAAAGGTCGTCAATTTGTATAGCGCGTCATCGTGAGCATGCGCACGCCTCTAATGCACTTTCGTCACTAACCAGAGCCGCCTGCTGCACGGCCACCGTGTGCAGCCTGCAGACACAGGCTGGCGGAGGGTAGAAGGTTGAGTCGCCCTAGCTGGCAGGCTTCGCAATGAGATGGTTTACCTGCCCGCAGGCAGTCACCCATCGCAGTACTAACTGGGCCCGGCATAGAGTAACTTCGTTTCAGCCGAAACACACTACCAACTACGCCACACTACTAACCGTAATCTTTGTGGATCTGTCTGTGTAGCACATGATGTTGGAACTACGTGAACAAGCATTGAAGCAGCAGACAGCGATGGAGCTGGCTTGGTTACAGCAGCTGCGGCGGAAACGTAACGACAAAGGTGCTGACGATAAACATCCTGACATCCTTCACAAACAGAAGAAAATTATCAGGGCTCATCGACAATGCAAGGTGGGTGCTGTCAATAAAGAAAGAACATAAAGTTCTTCTGAAGCCAAAAGGCTCATAGACTGGTGCTGATATTCATTTTCTTAGCCATGTACCCCATGTACTCAAGTGTATAGATTGCTGTGGCATAGCTTGTCAAGCATTTATCTAGCTCACGTCAAGCTAACTTGATGAGTGCTTGCAATATCAAACACGTTTGATAACTCGAGCACTCATCACGTGACAAGCACACATCAAGCATTCATCAAACTTGCTCGATATACACCGTGTCTTAGAAAAAAACATTCAAAATTGTTTGTCATAACTTTGTCAAATTTTTGCTAACTTTAATAATTTTTGGCACAATAATAATTTAATAATTTTTTTTCAGTACATAACAAGCACCCCGAATAACGCTCGGGATTACCACTGAGGAGTGAGGAGTTTAAACAAACAAAATAGAATCACCGCCTAATGAAAAAAAACAACCCAAAATACTCAAAGTAACTCAGCTTAATTAAGAACACAGTATGCATGGAAAATAAATTTGTGATTTAACCGTGACAGTTGGCCATCGAAAAAAGTTATATGGAAATTTTCAAAAAATTGTTTCATTTCACCCATTTGTAAAGAAGCCCGCGATGGACGAATTTGCCTGAAATCTTGCACAGGGGGTCTTTGCGGACGTAATCACCGGTTTCAAATTTTCTGTTGATTGGTTAAGGGGTTTCGGATCTGTGAGGGGTCGAATTTTGCCTCCATTGACTTAGCTGGTCGCCATTAACACGGGGCTGTGCTACGCGCACCTGTAATCAAATATGAAATATATGTAGTTGATCTGAGGCGCAGCTGCAGGTCAGTGTTTCGTGCAGTAGAGTCTGTGTTTGATTCTGTCTTTGAACATCGTCTAGAGCATTTTTCAGGGCTTTTGCCTGTTTTTTTTGTTTTTGAGAAACTTTTGCTTCTTACGTGGATTCGTCACACCCCCTGAATAGGTTTGCTTTATGGAAGCATGTGGCCAGAAGGCTGAACTTGTCTCAGGTGTGATCTGGGTGAACGCACGCTACAGTCAATGTGTCTACAGTCTGTAGAAATCTGTTAAGAGGCGTAGACTGCAGAGCATGAGTTGAATGTTATGGGTATGATGGTTTTTGATCTTGACCTAGATTTTGACCTTTGACTGTGTAAATTGATCTTCATCATCATCATCATTTCTGGCAAGCACCACTAAGAGTGCGTAGCACCGAACGTAGACATCAATCTCCAGAGTGGACGGTTCTGAGCCAGGTCAACTGCATCGTCCATATTGAGGTGCTGGATTTCAGATCCTGCTGAATGGTTTTCATCCATGTAATACGAGGACGTCCCAGTGGTCTCCTCCAGTTTCCTGTGGGGGAAGCTGTTAATTGACCTTGGTGACCTTTATGTGACAGAACTGGAAAATTAATCTTGCATGCTGTAGATGTACATTGTTAACAGGTGAGTAGGATGCTGTCGTGGGTATGATCTAAGTGAACACGAGGTAAAGGCTGTACGTAACACATTGTTGCCAGGCGGAGCTGCATAGATTGCAGCAGATGTCGGAGCAGTCAGAGCGGCTGATGCTGCAGGAATCAGATGACATCAAAGAACTTCAGCAACACATTGACCAGGTAACTATTGCTGTGATGTTGTGATGATGATTACTGGTGATGACCGACCGACCGACCGACCGACCGACGGATCGATCTCATAATGATGTTGATGGTCAAGCGGTATATAGCTCCTCATGGGAAAACCATCTCAGAGCTAAGGAGCGGCATCTGCCATATGGGATAGTAGAATAGAAGTGGGCTCTCTGGATATATGAGGTCAAGGTCAAGGTCAAAGGTCAACGGTCATCAAGTACATTTTTTGACAGATCTAGACCAAAGTCAAAGTCAAAGGTCATAAAGTGCAATTTTGACGTATCAAGGTCAGGGTCAAAAATCAAAGGTCAAAGATCATCAGGTGCATTTGGCAACAGTTCAGTGGTCTAAACTACACTGAAGTAGGCTACAGTAGGTCAAGACCAAGGTCTAAATTAGCCCTAGGTCGAATTGGTCAAGGTGACAGTCGAGGACAAAAACTAGGCCAAAGTACAGTAGGACCTAAATCCACATACATGCGTCTTACACCAAAGTAAGCTATAGTAGGTCAAGACCAAGGTCTAAATTAAACCTAGGTCGAATTAGCTACAGGTCAAGGTCAAGGTCAAGGACAAAAACTAGGCCATAGTACAACAGGCCCTAATGCCACATATGTGCGTTGTACGTGGCTGCCAAGACTCTCATGCTGTGTCAGCACCCACCCACAGCACAGGTCCAAAGTTTGATTTTTCTGCTGTTTCTGCATGGTACGTGTGTAGTACATTGGTAAACGTATGTAATATATTAGTACTTTTCCACGCACTGCTTTGGTTCAAAGGTTAAATGCCTGTCAAGTCAAGGACAAAAACTAAGGTCCGGTTTTTCCATCGCCAATCAAATCAAATTTGATCTCCGATTTACTGATCTTCGATTAACTTGATGTTCAGAATTGATCGTCCATCAACTGTGTTTCGTTCTTTCATGCATTTTCGATCTCCAATTACTTGATCTATGATTTGTTGATTTACCATCAAATGAGCCTACTTTATGCCAATCTGATAGGCTGACAGTGACCTCGATTTGCAGTGTTGTGCTAAATTACCCAGCATGCACTCCGTGGACGTTGTAGCCAGTAAACGTCGTCATAGCAACGATATCGACGATATCGTCCGTATCGTCTGCTGTCAAAAATATGTTCTATCGTGAATCAGTGCGGAAGCATCTGTCCATTTTATTTCTTCACAAAAAACACTGTGCATAGTATAAATTGATCAGTAGTAATGATAGTGAGTAAAAATCTGCTTCGAGGCAGCCTTGACGTGAGGCACTGCCTCGAGGCATCACACCACTTGGTCTAAGTAGGTCGTAAAATAAGTTGTTTGTGTTACTGTGTGCAATGCTTCTATGAATGTGTCTCAGGTGAGGGCTGGTCTGATAGAGGAGGGTGTTGAGCTTACAGACATCACATCAGCTCTTGTCTCTGAATCCAATGATAACAGCGTTGCCTCTGACATCAGCTCCACTGATAGGTCATTGTCATGCTGCTGTTCTAACTATTACCCATCTTGTCTGTCATTCTGTCTGTCTGTCTGTCTGTTTCAGTCTGTCGCTCGTTTTGCTTGTTTATCTGTCTTTCTGTGCCTGTCTGTTTGTATGAGATGGACTTAAACAAACAGAAAGACAGTCTTCTAACTTTTAGAATGAAAAGGTGCGGGGAAAACCAAAATCAACGTGAATGTTTTGTAGGGCAGGATTAACTGGTGTGTTGAGAAGGTTTCAGCTGAGAAGTCAAAGGTAGTCAAGGTCAGGGTCAGTTTTGGGGTCAGGGCTGCACAGTACTGTGGGTGAGTATGTAAGGTTTAGCTGGCCTGATGGCCACGTTTATGTCAACACAGACTTTAGAGGTCAGGGTTGCAGTGTCTCAAAAACACCTACCATATGTTGAAATAACTCCAACAATTCTGGTTCAGTACCAACAAATTTTGCTACAGAAAATAGCTATATAGTCAGCAGTTGATAGCATTTTGTCTTTCTAAAAATATTAACAACAGAGTACCAGCTGAGGTTTTCCCGTGGTGCTTGCATTAAAGGCAACTGCACGGTCTTACTCCAACGAAAGAAAACGCCTTAAAATTAGTCGCACAATTTTAATTTATTAAACATGACAGTGTTAAACGTACTGTTGCTTAGCAATATTATATACTCAGAAATTAAATTATGTTCAGAAACTGACGTAGCTTTATTCAGACACGTCTTCTTTGCAACCTTATGACATTCTGTCACGGTCAGTATCATGCGTATTATGTTTTCTGTTGCGTGGTAACGCGTTTTTGTAATTTCTATGTTGATGGTTATTTTGTAATTTGAGAAAAAGCAGCTCAGAAAGCAGAACTTTTTTAAGCAGAAGAAGAGAAAAAGGAAAGACAGAAGCAGCATGAATTCGAAAAAAGTAAACTTGCTTTTGAACACGAAATCAAACGGGCTAAGTTTGTTTCTTTACATCAGGAGGAAGAACGAGAGAGAGACACAGGAGTGAATTGGAAAAGCTGGAAAACAGATGCAACTATGGAAGAAAGGATGTACAATCCCACCGGAGCAGGTGCAATGTACTGTGGGTCATAGAGAGACCAGTGATGAAGTAGCGGAATAATTAAACCAGACCCACGAAGAAGCTGCACAGGCCACTGATGTTAGTCGTATTAGTACCGATAACACTAATCCATTGTCATTAAGCAGAAGCAGTGGTAAAGTACCAAAGATGCCCTACTTCGGTGAAGAGAGGGACTAAAAACGTCACATGATAACTTTTATCATATTTTTACTAGTTACTAGATTTTAGGCAATCACACATTCCAATTTTGTTGCTGTTATGCTGTTATCTTCATTAGTGTTCAATTGACGTGCTTGTTTCTGCAACATTTGTACATAGTCTTGTGGACTTTTTCAACTCTTATATTTACTGTATGTTAGGCCTAAATTGTGCACATGCTTGCGTTCTGTCAAGTTAATGTATTAAATGAATGTGATGATGATGATGATGATGATACATCTCAGTGGTGGAATCGAGGGGAGTGGGCCTTGTACCTTTCGACCTTACTCAAAGGTCAGGCACTAGATGTGTACTCCATGCTACCTGCAGATCGGACAAATGACTATGATAAACTGAAGAGTGCTCTCTTAAAACGATACCAGCTGTCAGCTGATGGTTTTAAGAGACGTTTTCGCTCAGCCAAGCCAGAGTCTAGAGAGACATCTATCCAGTTTCTGACACAAATCGATAATTACCTCCAGCGATGGATTGAATTGGCGAAAGCAGACAAAACCTATGACGGATTGAAAACATTGATGGTCCGGGAACAGTACATGAGCATCTGTTCACAGGAAATGGCCATGCACCTGAAGGAAGGGAAGCCCAAGACCATGCACGAGCTTGGAGAGAAAGCCAAGAATTATGTCGAGGCCCATGCCACAGATATCATGTTCGGCATCGATCCGAAGCCTTCGAACAGCCGAAGTTTGCGATCCAAAATGTGGCACTGCCACAACTGTAAAGAGTTTGGACACCTGCAGAGCCAGTGCCCTGAACCGCCATCACCTCGGAAGGTCAATGGACCCTCCAGTACTTTCACCTCACCACAGTCCTCACCTAGGCAGCAATGACATAACCAGCAACAGTGGCCAAGGTCTGGCTGGCAACAGTCGTCACCAAGACAACACGGACAAGCACAACAGCAGTTAAGGCCACACAGACAAGTCCAACAACAACCGAGATCAGAACTACGGTGCTTCGTATGTAACAAGTCTGGCCATCTCGCCCGGCAATGTTTAATAAGACCGAAGGCTGCTGCTATGATCCGTGATAATGACGATCAGATTAGTGCGTACCAGGAACAGTTGAGAGTCCAGACACAGAACGGTGAGCCTAAGAAGGCACACAATCATGTCGCCGATCAGTTGCAAACACATTTCACCCAAGGTGCAGCTACTACTACTACTACAACTACCACAACAACAACAACAACAACTACAACTAATGATGTTGTAGGCATGTCAGGGCAGCAGAGGCAGTGAGTGATGGTGATTCAGATAAGCATTATTCGCATGATGACTTTGAACCACCCACATCTGATCACCACACTACCACTGCTACTACAACTACTGCAACTATGACTACAACTACGACTACAACAACAACTACAACAGCTGGTTAGTCATTTGCGTTGAGTGAATGACACCCACAATTAACCCTCATCATTCTCGCATAGTCAGTTATCGCCCACTAACGATGAATGCCTCCTGTTTTGGGCTAAATTTGTTCTGATTGTTTAACCTACATTAAATTTGGTCAATTGATTCTTAGATTGTAGAGTAATTAAAATTTTTTGCCACCACGTGACGCTAAAGAGGGCCAAATTCGAGTTTAGCTGGGGCTATGCTCCCAGTCCCTGCCCCATAACTGGAATTAAGGGGTTCTACTAGTAAGGAATGGAAAGGGAGGGAAAGGGAAAGGAGAAGGAAGAGAGATGAAAGGAAGTGGAGTGAGTATTTTGTTTGCGGTGCATCAGCACAAAATAGGCCACTCAGTGCCAATGTGCCATAAATGGTAAGGTGAACGGAAAGGAGGGGGACCAATTCTTAAAGCGAAAGAGGCAGAGGGGAGGTAGGGAAGGGAAGAGAAGGGAATGGTAAGGAAAGAAGGGGTTGGTATATATATGCATTGGTGGTATATATATGATAACTTGGCAGCTATGGTGTAGGCCTATGTCTCAGCTGTAGTGTACTAAATAGGTTTAAAGGCGGTGTCAGCACACTAGAGATTTCTTTGAAATGATAGTGTGCTATATAAGTGTTGACTTATTATTAGGCTGCGCCCGGAAAGATAGTTCGGGAGGTTTTACATTTTACAACAGTTTTTATTATTATTTATTTTTTCATTGCGAGATCTCTGAGGTCTCTTGGCCGATCTTCGTGAAATTTTGCCACATGGTCAGAAGCGTGTCCACTTTTATAGTCCCGGAACAAAAATTTGGAGGCCTGTCCCCAAAAAAATTTCGGTGCCAAAAATATGCTAAATTTGGCGCGATTTCGGACCACTTCCATCTTTGACTGTGCATATCTCCGGAACAGATAGAGATATCCAAAATTGGAAAACTAGGTGATTCACAGCGTTTCCTCCCGCGTTCGGTGAAAAAAGTTCGGTTAACTTTGGTTCACTGTAACCCCAACCCTAACAACAACCCTAACCCAGAGGCAGACATGCAGACATGTCTGTAGTGTCTGATTTTCACTTTATTGATATTTTGGTTGATTGGTGCAGTGGGGAGATGGGAGCGGCGACAAAGTGGGGACAGACGACGTCGACAACAAGAACAATGCATTGACTCACTGACTGCACTGCTAACTGAACGCAAGGCAGAGGCCAGTCAACTACGTCGACAACACAAGACTAAACTGTGGACCAAAGAACAGACACTCAGACAACAGATTCATGTATGTAATACGCTACTAGCGCTAACTACAGTACCAGCTTAGCCCTAACTACATGAAAAATATAGAAAGTCATTTATTCCGTTTTTACGCACGAGAGCTAGCGTAGAGCTATAGCGCGTATTAGCTATGGTATTTCTGTCTGTCTGTCCTGGTGTCACGTCCTGGTACCGTTTCAAGACCAGGTGAGATTGAGACTTCAGGTTTCACCATATGATAGCCTAGAGTCTCTGGTATTTCGTGACAAAATTTCATGCCGCTGGGTGAAGTAAGTAAGTAAGTAAGTAAATAAGTAAATGATTTATAAAGCGCCAAAGTCTCAAAAAGAATCAGGGCGCAAAGGGGGTCCCCCGAACGAGGGGGCGAAAGAGGGGCAACCCTCCGAAGAAGACGTTATTCTACCGCTATTGCATTCGCAAGGTGGTGCTACGCAACTAACTTGGTATGCTATAACAGTAAATAAAATGTCGAACTTGATCGATTTCAAGCATCTGCAAACCGTTTTATTAGCTGTAGCCTATGCTAGAATTACGACTTTCTCCTTAATCGCTGGTAGATATTACGATGACAAAATTATAAATGTTAAGACACCCAAATTTTGCCGTACCTGAAACATGTAATCACTAGAAAGATGTTGTTTTGCAGCTATTGGCTAGCCTAGTGTAGTGCGAAAATTGTTGCAGATAGGCACAGACTAGAACTGGTAGTCGATTTATTTACTACATCAGCAGACCAGATAGATGAATGTCTGCGGACATAACCAACAACAAGGTCAACTCAAGTACTGGCCTGCTTAGCTGAGGTTAAAGCAGAGCATGGAGGCAAGGAATTGGGCTGACATAATACAGTCATTACTGTGAGCGGCTAATAGTCTGTTTGCAGTGATGTTAAACGTGGCCATAATTTTGAGGCCGAGGACGAGGCCAAAACCATGAAGTTGAGGCCAGAGGGACGAGGCCAGCATCCAGGCCAAGGGCAGGTGTTGAACACTGAAATCAAGACCAAGGTTAAAGGCAGAACTATAAAAGTGACAGTGGCATTGTAAGCTAGACATTCTACGGCAGTGTGTCCAACCTTTTTGACACCACGGGCCACTTAGTTAATTTTCCACCAGCTGGCGGGCCGCAATTAAGGGGGGCCATGGCGAGCGCGCGGAGTGCG
>Ga0209367_1001761_pt1 | contig 27478 bp, 20 predicted proteins | sample WorMetLIZISLAND2_FD_187412 | JGI IMG/M metagenome (GOLD analysis project Ga0209367, IMG submission 187412) | Marine gutless worms symbiont microbial communities from Max Planck institute for Marine Microbiology, Germany - Olavius geniculatus... ...
CCCCTCTAGGGAATAAGTTTTGTTAAGGGTGTAGTTTGCCTAGTGAAAAATAGGGGGAAGTAAAAAATAGGGGGATAAAGAAAGGTGGTTTTAAAAAATAGGGGGGGAGTTTTGATCTACAACTTTATCAAAACTCTCCCCCTATTTTTCACTGGGCGCAAGCTGCACCCACCAGATATAGGGACAGAAGCCACTGGCTATCACATATTTTTATAGGGGTGGACACTGTGTCTCTGAAAAACATCCCCAACATTTTTGACTGTAACTTAAAGACCAATTATCAGATTTTGATAATTTTTGGTAAGAATATTCCGGACACAACTTGCCATCAAATGACCGCTCAGTTTCACTTCAAACAATTTTACTAGAGGCAGTTGAAAAATGGACAACTAGATGAAATGTCAGCCAAAGCGTCAGATATGTGAACAAAATGTGTTAATTAAGCAATCATATCGCATTGGATAAAAAAAGTGATATTTCGCTGGTTGTGTTTTCCCCAGGTAGTGCAAAAACAAATGCTGGGTGAAGTGAAAAACTGAACGGTCATTTGATGGCAAGTTGTGTCGGAATATTGGTACCAAAAATTATTAAAGTCTGATAATTGGTTTTCAAGTTACAGTCAAAAATGTTGGGGATGTTTTTTTAGACACAGTGTATAATGCCTTGCCAAAAAAATCAATGTGAGAATTGGCAGACACCAGCTATCAAGAGCCTTCTATACTGCTGGTTGTTAAAATGCTGTACTGGAAGACCAGTGCCTAGTATGTGGTGAGCTGGTCTACTACATGTATACATTTTCCCAGGGTGGACTATAGCAGCTACTGCACACCAGCCAATATGGGTGGTCTCCCAGGTAGGCCCAGCCTCCCAGGCACCAGTCAGAGAGATGTATGCTTCATGAGGTGTACAGCAGCCTAGTACTATATACCATAGATCTACTCATCACAGCATTATACAGTTGACCCACAACTGCATCAGCTCCTGCAGTCTGCAGATGCTGTTGTGAGTTTCCTTGTTGATGCCAAGCAGTATCTTTCTGTTGTCCACCACCTGTCAATCAAAATCGATTAGCCGTCGACAATGCTTCCAGTTCAATGGCCATTCGTGTTCACTTCCTGTAGGCCTAACGTCGTGGGCAGTCCTGGTTATTATGTAAGCAGCTCCCCGGCGTGCAGCGTGCTTGCTGTGCTTTTCATCTCGCCGTGCTCGCAGGTCGCACGCTGGCGGCCGCAGGGCCATATTGCCGTGATCATTGAGTCGTTCCCGTGCATTCAGAATCGTGGGTAAACTGCGAGGAATCTATTTATAGCCAACCAATCGCGTGCCGCCTTGCACCCTCCCTCGCACTATACCCTCCTCGCACCTCGCATTTTACCCGTACCCATATAGACAGCAGTTATGCTGGTGGCAAAGTCTTACTGCAGACAGACAGCAAGCATTACTGGAGGTCTTCCTGGCAGAAGATAGGAGTAAGATAAATCCAAAACGGAATTTGGTTACTTCCGGTGATGGTCACAGGGACAGTGGGACTAACGGGGTGTCTCGCAAACCTGAGCTAAGAAAATGCCCAAAATTGATGTTAACTGCCCTCACCTGTGATTACCTAATTGTTCTGGTCTTTTGGTCAGCGTACCCACCGTAAAAACAGCTGTACAGCCGTTGCCAGTCTTTGCCAGCCTCGCATGCATAGTGCTAGGGGCACGGCGGCCGTGTCCCTAGTGTTGCGACTATGTACACGGCGGCTGTGCACGTAGTGCAAAACATTGCTAGGACTAGGCACGTGGCAGTCGTGTAGGTAGTCTCATGACTATCGGCACTGCCGTTGTGGCAGTAGTATTGAAACTAAGGACACGGCTACCATGCAGGTGGAAAAAGACTGTCGACACAGTTCGATATAGCCTTACTAGACTAGCGACGTGGCAGCACTTAATAACAGGATAGAAGTTTAAAAAACTGTTCAGTTTTCATTAACTTTGTCACTTTATAATAGAGCTTTATAATATAGCTGTAAATAAAGCACTAACATTTATTAGGATTATGATCATGCAGTTTTTAGATGTATTTCAAACATTTTCATGTATCTTTTTACTGCCTGCAAATTATGCATGTTTATGATGCGGTTCTTTGAATTAAACTGTGTCAGTTGATAGATGATAACGGTCTTGTCTTGTCCACATCATGTACAATACTATATTATTTATTATAACAACAGACAGATAGTGTCAAATATACAAGTCCATTCAGCCACATCATATTTTTGATACAGAATATTGTTGTTGTAGAGTCGATGGTCGATGTGCCCATTTGTGTACGCCTTGCGCGTAGCGCGTATACTACAGGCACAGTCGCTGGGTCCCTAGTACACAAACTAGGTGCACGGCTGCCATGTTCCTAGTCACTTCATGAAAATAAATCAGTCATAGCACCTGCCTCGTTCTAGGCCACTGTAGTATGACAATAATCGAGGCTAAAAGCATTTTAAATATGTTTGTTTTCAGCAGTGACGACTTTTGGACTGATTAGCCATGTTATGTGTTTCAGGTCGTGATTCACGCAGCAGCCGACGGAGATCACGAAGCAGAGAGAAGCGTCGATCTCGATCTCGTGACAGGAAAAACAGATCAAAGTCACGCTCACGTTCTCGGTCCCGTTCACGTGACAGGAAACGCAGGTGTGATGTTGTTTACATTACATCGAGGATGTCTTGCAATTTTTGATTGGTCAATAGTTGACTGTAGTATTCAGATTTTCAGTTGGTTAATTTTTTTGCTAATTTGTATTTTCACTGCCATCATATTTGTTTGATGTGCCACAACAGTTGATGTTACTGTTGTGCCAGCATGTTGCCAAGGCCAGCATGATACCGCAGTGTTGCACGCTAAATCACATGACTTGATACGAGTCTTGAGGAGGCTTATTTGCCTGGTTTTGCCCCTGCATGTGCAGGACCGATGGAAGGGATCTAGGTTCGCAGACAGTACGTGTGGGTGGTCTGCAGCATGGTTGAAGGACGTGCGAGTACAGTACGATAAGCCAGCTGTGCCTGCTGTCATGATTATGTAGTGACAGTGCTTTCTTTGACACAGCATTTCAGTGCTTGGCTATGTATAGCATTGGATTGCCCCAAGTTTGATTATTTGATTATCAGTCGATTAATACAATTTCATCATCAGATGCGGAAAAGTCAAAAGTAGGATCCCATTTCTTGCATTACGTATTGTTGGGTTTATCGCATTGACTATAACAATTTGCTGTTATGGTTTTACGGGTAATAGAATATTTGCAAGAGTTCTTGGGAACTGACACCGAGGTTGCGCTTTAGTTACATCATTTGCGTGCATGTTTTTGATGTAGGTGGATTTTTTTGCTACGAGTAATAAGTTTGCCAGTTCAGTCAGTGTAGGACAGTTTCAGTAATTATGGTAAACTAAGTAACTGGCTACAGGCTGATACACTGTTTTCTCTGAGTTACATGCATTACAACATTGCTGAGCATTAACATGGTTTTTTGCAAGCTTTAGTTGCATATTCCTTCTACAAATGTCATGATACATATACAGTTTTTGATCTGCTCACGCTTGTATTGGATCAGATTGTTTTCTGACATTGTCATGGAAAGACTGTGCGCTGTAAAAGTTTACTGTATACTGATTGTGCTGGAAAGGTCTTCGCGAGACAGAGACAGTCGCAAGAGTTCCCGTAAGCCATACAAATACTGGGATGTGCCTCCGACTGGCTTTGAGAATATGACACCGATGGATTACAAAGCACTGCAGGGTAAGTTTTAACTCATCGATAGACTGAGTATATACGGCAGCTCTACACTGTGTTTCAAAAAAACATCCCCGACATTTTTGACTCTAACTTGATAACCGATTATCGGATTTTGATAATTTTTGGTACGAATATTTCTGACACAACTTGCCATCAAACGACCATTTAGTTTTTCACCTCACCCCGCATTTGTTTCTGCACTACCTGGGGAAAACACAACCAGCGAAATATCACTTTTTTATCCAATGCAATATGATTGCTTAATTAACATAATGCGTAAATACACATTTTGTTCACATATCTGACATTTTGGCTGACATTTCATGCAGTTGTCCATTTTTCAACTGCCTGCAGTAAAATTGCTTGAAGTGTTTGCCCATTATGCAAACACAGGCAAGGAGATGTTTTCTTCATTTATTGACAGCAGTATCGATAAAGTTCTGCTCCAGACTAATGCAGGCTCTACCAGTCGCTTCTTGACTCTTCAAACATTCCTAAACTTCACCTGGTAGACACACTGCTGCATGACAGTCAAACCTTGTAATATACTGCCTGTTGGGGCCCACAGATTAGGATAGATAGAATTTATTGACATTTTTTCAATTCATTTTAACACGTATTATGTTTGGTCTGCTTTCCCCAGGCAGTGCAGAAGCAGACGTTGGATGAGGTGGAAACTAAAACACTTATTTAATAGCCATTTGTGTCAGAAATATTTCTGCCACAAATTATTAAAATCTGCTGATTTTTTTTCAAGTTACGATCGATAATGTCAGGGATGTTTTTTTTCAGGTTTTCTGTTTATTTCAACACATATTTCGCTTGATCTGCTTTCCCTAGGTAGTGCAGAAGCATACATTGGGTGAGGTGGGCAACTGAACGGTCATTTGATGGCAAGTTGTGTTTGGAATATTCTTACCAAAAATTATTAAAATCTGATAATTGGTTTTCAAGTTACGTCAAAAATGTTGGGGATGTTTTTTTGAGACACAGTGTAGATTGCTGTTAGAAGCTGCTTGCAGTCACCTATAATTCAAAAATTTTGCCATTTGATTTTGAGATGGTTTTCCTACAACTGATGTGTATCTCATCTTGCGTTGTGCAAGATTGTTTGGTGTCTGCTTCTTGTTTTGGTTCTTCATTTGCACTGATTATTTCAGCTACATTCCAGCCCCTCAGATTCAGTTTTTTTATATTGTAGAGTACAGCTGTATAAGCTCATATAGTTTTTTTACCAGGTGAACAGTGCTTGGAAAGAGTTTATGGTGATAATGTTGGAAAGTGGTGGCGATTGAAGATTGTCCAAATGTTAGGGCATCAAATTGGTAGCTTCATAGATGGATCGAGGAATTGAAGTTGGGGGGCCAAGTCGAGCTCGGTGCGAGCCGAGTCGAGGCGCCGAAGGCACCAAGGGGGGTGGAGTGTGGGGAGGGGGTGTTTCCTCCCCACAAATTTTTTTTATATCTTAAGGACAAAACGGCATATTTTTGTGGACTTCGTGCTAAGTTTTTTTTTCTATGACCATAACAATATAGAATTACAGCAGGAATGCAAAGACTGCGATGGAGATTGACTTGCATGCGATAAAAAGTGTTATTCAAGGGCGTCTATTGTTTTGCTAGGTCCTTGGAGCAATCCCCCCAAACTCTGCAAGCGTTGATGCGGAGGGAAATGGGGAGAGAGTATCTCTCCCCAGCCGACTAGGGACTGGGGGAGCGTCATGAGCTCCCCCAGCGGGGTCTGGGGCGAAGCTTCGGCGAAAAATGAATTTGGTGCATTCTAAGCATCACAGAACCCTTCTGGTTGCAAGATATTGTAAATATATGAAAAATACAAATTAATAATAATATTCAGCTCCCCCCTAATTTTCCAAAAAAACTTTTCCTGGTTTTTCTTGTAGCATTTGCTTCAATTAGGTTTATGGTTTATACTCCCCTGGCGTTATTTATTGTTTATTGTTACTTAGTCTTTTGTAGGCATAGCCAAAAATTGGAGTCACAACAGCCGAACTAGCCCCCAAGGGCCAAAAATTGAGGCTGAAAGCTGAAAACAAAGGTGAAACTTCTTGGAGAGAAGCCTGTCGCCGGGGTGCATTCCGGGAAGCAAACAGATTTTTGGGCATGAAAACCCCCTAAAATGCATACATTGAGTATAAATTTTATTAGTTTTTACTGCAGAACTTTATAGTGCACTGCATATGCAAGGCAAAAAAGGCGACTTTGGCATCTTGGGGGCATGGTCTCTGGCCCCACCCCCCACATTTGCCTATAGGTAGCTTTGAATGTTGTTGTGTGGTTTTTAAATCTGCAATTTCAGCACTGGTCTCTGATGTTGTGTGCTGTTTTTATTTGATTGTATTAATTGACATTGTTTGAAAAACTTGAAATAAATAGTCTATGTTGATCATGTTACCAGAGTGAATAACAGCGTAGTATATGAAGTAAGCAGTACATGACACTAGAATAGTGCGAGACCCAAATAAAGATCTACTAGTTTATATAGCTGCCTGCAACATGTTGGGCATAACGTTTGGTTGTAAGTGGCCTATATCCGTACATGAGAACTGCTGTGACGTGCTTATAATGTATCTGCAAACAATTGTTGCTGGTTTTAATGTATTTTTATGTGTTGTAGCTTCCAATCCATTGGGAATGGGCTTGCCACTTATCGGAGACAGTAAGTTAAGTTCTGCATTCTCCGTCTGCTTGCAATAATGGCGTGATGTAGAGATTGCATGTAGTAAATGCTCTTGAAAAACTATCGTCATTGCTTAACTATCAGCCAGTTAACTAGTCAGTCAGTCATAGCTGCCTAAGTGGCAGAGATACATAAAGGTTAGTAGTAAACTGAGAAATAGTAATCAGGTTTGGATTATGATATCTGGTAAGTGGTACGGCGACACTTCATCGTGCGACAGTTAATCAGCGACAGTTCATCGGACGACAGTTAATCGCGGCGACAATTAACCGGAACGACAGTTAACCACGCGACACTTAATCATGCGACATTTCATCGGGCATATTAGTGAAATGACATAAACAGAGAGACAAAAGATTTTGACATTGACAAACTATTATTCGCAGCAAACTCAAACACAAAATTATTTGATATAGTGTAGGGCTACTGTTTATGTATAGTGCATAGTTGCCTACATGTTAGTTAAAATTTAAAAAAAACATATAACACGAATACAACCTGTTATTTTCAATAAACTTAAACGGTTTACGCAATGCTCGTGTATTTCCGAGTTTTCAAGAGTTACAGAACCATAGTTATTTTTCATCTGAAACTTCTGGCAATGCCACAGCGTACTTCTGCAGCCATTTTCATGCTTTTGAGATTAAGTGTAGGCTATTCGAAATAATGATAAATAACAGTTTGTTTACCCTCGAGTACTAGTACCGAATACGACATCCATGATACAACATCTATGACTGCTTGGATAACGTTAAATTGTAAATTGAATGGGGGCTTTATATAGTGCTTCAATGATAATTAGTCTAGGGTCCACTGCTAGTCGGCCAAGTATAAGGTTAGGTAAAGTAAAGGTGCCATACCCCAACTGGGGCATAGGTGGGGTGCTCATCTCCCTTCCTTAGGCCTTTAAGCCCGTAGGTGGATAAACCACTTAAGTCCGTGACGCATGGCCAGTGCGACGCCAGACATACCAGACATACGGTTACCTTCCCAGCCGCGGGGCATCGCCGCCCTTTGACCGGTACCAAATTATACTGCTTGGTGACAGAGGCACATGTGTGTGAACAACTTGCCTAAGGTCGTTACCTGGCAGTGTCCTGATGCGGAGTCGAACTTGCGCCCTTGAGTGACCTCAGGATTACAAGTCCGGCACATTACCGTTAGACTACCGAGCCACACAGTATAAGGTTAATTACAGTGCTGGACGCGTGGACGACTACTCGCCCAATGAAGTGTTGCGTGATGAAATTGCACGCGATTAACTGTCGCTGCGGTTAACTGTCGCCGCGATGAACTGTCGTCTGAGTGTTGCACGATGAAGTGTCGTGGAACCCCTGGTAAGTGGGTGTGATTTTCATGCTATTGTTCCTGTTGAAAATGCTATAATAAATGAAAACAAAAGACACAACATAGCATTTTAGTGAGAATGTTTGTTTTTTGATACACATAGGGATAAATTATTCTTGCTGGCTGTTATTTGAGCCAGCCAATAAACATTTGTATGTTACAATGGCTTAATTCATGTTTACTGTTTACATTTGTGAACTGTTATACATCGTATCTAACTGTCAATGGTGCAAAATATTTGTTTTCTTTCACGATTGAGTTAGCGAGTGAGTACTGATTACAGTATCACAGATGGTGAAAGCCATGAGTCTAAAAAGGTTTCGTGAATAAAAGCAATGTCACTGTTGGTTTTGTTGATAGAAGCTGTGCTTGTCATAAATAGGGCCAGTGTTCTGATTGATTGTTGCTCATATGTTTGTGTGCAGTGACTGCTGGTGCCGGCTCAAGCCTGTTGTCAGGTTTGTATTATTCTGTGTAGTCGAACGTAAGTCATCTGCTACTTGCACACCTTGTAATTTGGTTTTTGCATGGCGTAAGCCTAGCTTGCTGTGCAGAAGTTTTGCTTTAGCTATCACAAAGACGTCTGTCTGTCTGTATGTACTGTGTATGTTCATCTGTCTGTTTCACATTGACACTGTATCAAATCGACGAATCTAGCTAAGATCGCAAAATCTTCACGGTCAGCCCCCTCGAGTACCGTAGTTGGAATTAAGTTAGTAAACTTTTGCATATTTGCTCCAGGTGTAAGCATCATTCTTTTCAGCTCATCATATTAAAGCAGCTTCCGTATCTGTTGAGTTGTTGATAATGTGATCGCAGGTAGCATGGGTCTGCCTACGGTGCCCACTCCAGGTGTTCACCTGACGTCAACTAATATCCCATTTGCTGGCAGCACGATCAGTCGACAAGCTCGTCGCCTTTACGTCGGCAACATACCATTCGGTGTCACTGAGGTAGCTTACATCATGTTGTACATAGCATGTCAGTAAAAAACACAGTTCTCTAGAAGAAGTCATATCACCGGAACTGTATGGAATATTTTTCACCAAATTTTGTTTACTCTTGTGTTTATAGAGTAAGATTCAACTTACTGGTACATATCTATGATGTCAGTATTTAGTCAATTATTCATGATTAAAAAATTATAAATACCGGTATTGGAATGTAAAAATGTATTTTTTCAGAGTTAAAAGTAGTATTTTGATGCTTATAATTTGATGCCTATTTGCTTATTACATAAAAGTAGTGAAGTTTAATTGCTTGCAATAATGCATCATTCATGCAGTTAGTGTAAATAATCGTCTTTTTACTTTGTAATGTAGAAAGCAACTGTGTACTAACAATTGTGATACTGAATGTGATGCAATTAACAGCAAATAAACGTCTAGCACTGTGGCACCATTAATAGGTTGATGATTTCATTACAAATGTGATATTTTTGCATCAGAAGGTCTCTATAGCTCATCATGGATATTCATTGCAGAGCTGTAAACCCGGCCAGACAGGTCATAACTCGAATTACCGCATGCGTGCCCTAGAACGCCGAGTTGATGTTAGTGCAAATTTAAGCGGCAGAAAATGATGTGGTTTTGATATTCTGCTATTTGTTGATGTGCTGCTGTCATGCCGGTATTTCTACAGTTGCTGGGCACCAATATGTCATACATATTTAGTTTGTAATAGTTGGCTTTAGAAAGTACATTTGGCCATTGTGCCTTCACTGTTAGGGATGCGATGGCTTGGAGCTCATTACCGGACACTCCATGATCTATCTCTTTTCAGCAGTAGCTTTAGGCATGGCTTAGAAACCGTACTTTTTGCGAGATACCAGTGTATTTACACTAGCGCAATAGGGGTGCTTCACGACGTTGTCTTGCTCGTGTTTGTGGGTCAGGAGACAATGCAGGATTACTTTAACAATCAGATGAGGTTGGCCGGCATGGCCGCTCCTGATGGAGATCCTATTATCTCGTGTCAAGTCAATCTCGACAAAAACTTTGCTTTTCTTGAGGTCTGTCAATGTTCTCTGTTGCAACTGTTTAACATGTATAACTGTGAGTTTTTCTGCTATAATACAGATTTATATATTGCGAGTGACATGAATGACAATATGTCATGATGATAATGATTACTGCTATTATTATTGTTGTTGTTTTTTAACTTTCAGTAAATATAATCCCGAGGAAATGTAATGCAAAATGGTGAGTACAGTCTTTAGTCTGTGCATTTAGCAGCTGGCAAACTGTCATGTAACGTAGCAGAACAGCATCAATTGAAGTGCTGCACTATACAGGTAGTTGGTCTTTCTAGGCTGAACAGTGTTGATAGTGTTTCTCCTTTCAATCCAAGATCAGCCAGGAGATGGCTAGCTGATGTTTTGAACACTCAGAAAGTCCTTACACGAAATTGGCTCGAAGACATAACAGGCATTGTGGTCAACGTACGTCTTCTCCTAAGGTAAAGATAAAGTTTCCTGTAGTCGCCGTTATTCTCCCGCAGCTGTTCAGCCATAGGATTGGTACTTATCTGTTTATATGTCCCGGAGCAGACAGTGAGCTGCAGCACAGCTCAGTTAAGCCCAAATTCCATTACGCCGACTTTCACCGAAACTTCCCCACAGGGAAAGTCGTGGACACAAATCATGAAAGTCGCAGACACAAACGGTGACAAATCATGAAACCATGACGTTTCGGTGAAAGTCGCCGACACAGATCATGAAAGTCGCGGACACAAACCATCTCGACATGTCGAAATGTTTGCGACAAAGTCCACGACAAACCCGTTTGTATCGTTCTAATGGAATTTAGCCTGTTACAATGCACAGGGAAAGTTGGCAACAAAGTCTGGGACATATCGCGACAAAGTTGCGGACTTGTCGCGGACACAAATCGTGAAAGTCGACGATGTGATTTGTGTCGCGGACTTTCATGATTTGTGTCCGCGACTTTGTCATGAACTTTTCCTGGACTTTGTCGCAAAGTTGGCGTAATGGAATTTGGGCTTTATATGTTACATCTTTCCTATGCACTGCCGTTGTTTTACTGGCATTTAGGCTGGTACCAGATTACACTGCTTGGTGACAGAGGCGCATGTGTATGTGAGTAACTTGCTCAGGGTTGTCGACTCGATGGTTGACTGTCGGCAGTCGAACTTGCAATCTTGTGATCACTAATATTTGACATTACAAGCCATTTCTTCTCGTGATTGTAGCTGATACCACAAGCTTGTAGTGGCTGTCTGTAGCTGCTTGTGACTGTAAATGCAGTTTAGGTCGGTAGACGAGTGCACGCAGGCGCTGGCGTTTGACGGCATCAACTTCCAGGGTCAGCTGCTGAAACTACGCCGACCGCGAGAATACCAGGCACTGCCAGGCATCACGTCCGAGGGAGGACCTCCACCTGCTGTACCTGGTCTGTAGTTTCACATGATGATGTTTTGTTGCCATGGTTGGCATCATCCTGTACGGGTAATGCATTGATCACGATGTTACTCTGGCACTGGGCCTAATTAGTAACGGGATTTGTGATTGTTTGTGGGCAGGTAAACCATCTTGGTATGTAACCAACTACCAGGTTGACTCAGCCTTTTGCCTTCATTGGGATGGAACAAGAAATTTGAGCTAATGGAGCTAATGCTCACGAGAGGCGCGAAAGCCTATAGCAGTTCTGGTTCAGTATATTAGCTAAAAATTCGGGTGTTCACGCTAAGTTAATATACAAACATGCAATTGTCTATCTGGATCGCAGTTCCGTGCAGCCGACGGTGAAGATTTGGTGATTCTAGCTTGCACCGCTTTTGACTGATCCACCCGTGTGACGGACAGACAGATGGACGGACAGAATTGCGATGGCTAAGACGCGATGAAAGCAGTAGCTGCTTTCGTGCGTAAAAATGAATATCAGCCTTTGAGCTGAGTAGTAATAAATGGCGATGGTGAATGTAGTACTATAGCTGCCAGTTTAGGCAGATTTGTGGTTCAGGCTGATTGGCCTGGTCCAATAATGTTGGCAGTCACCCGGCGCAGTGCTGCGTTCATTCGGTGAACCAGATTATTTCTCATATAAGCGGTTTCATAATGACAGCAACATAAACATTATAATGGCTCCCACTATTGCTGTTACTATTGTGTACCGTAATTATGTGCTGAGGAAGTTAATAGGTTATGATATTTTGTTACGATGCAGCCACGAATGATTAAAACATTGCCATGCAGCAGAGACAGCATTCAGTTACTGATGGTCAATCAGGCACGAATATAGCACATGAAAAGCGTAAATATTCAATACTTTAGACATTTATTATTGCCACAAAGTCTTATGCATAATGAGTAGCTTTGCCAGGAGGATACTAATAAGCATGCTGCAAGACCATTCGACTCTCGAGACATTTTGGCCATTTGTAACAAGTACTGCTTCAGATGCCTTAATTTGTCCAATTATCAAATGTTTGAACAGGAATTGTGTCGACAATTGTCCAGGACAGTCCGCATAAGGTCTTTGTTGGCTGCATACCAAACTACTTGAATGAAGACCAGGTAGTTATCAGCAATTCTCTACCAGCTCTGCTCATGCTGATTGCTGCTAAATACAGCTTACATGTATATAGATTCTGTGTTTGTTAGGTTTGCTTATTACGATAACTGTGGCTTGTTATATACGTGTGTAATGTCTTCAGAGTGTGTATTGAACTACATTCTGGTATTTCTTGCACTCATACACACTTTTTATTATTTGATATCTTACGTGTGCCTGTCCGAAATGGTGATTTTGTCATATGGCTGCTCGAACTGACTTGGAAGTTGCATATGAAGATAAGCCAAGCGTTATGTGTTTGTTGATAAATTTGACATTAAATTGATTTTTGCCCTGCCAGGTTTTTTTCTGCACCAAATATGTCCATTATTAGTGTATAAGGTTGTAATTTTATTGCATTACTGTTGTATTGTAATATATAATGTAAAATGTATAAATATTTCATTTTTATAATGTATTAATATACATTTATAGGGCCATTAATTTTTAAGGCCTTTAAATCATTACGAATTTACTTGATCGCTATATGTTATGCAATACATACCATAAATGTGGTAAGTTTGAGAATGAAAATTGGCTGCTATGTTCCCCCGCATTTACAATATATAACTTGCTGTGATGTCTGCTTTTTGTTATTTCTGTGGTGTGGATAGCTTAGGGGCCGGGGCTGAGCAGTGATAGTCATGAATTCCTTGATATACGCAGTCTGTTAACAACGTGCTGTGCTGTGTTGAAGTAAGTAGCACTAGCTACTAACTGCCCCTCTCTTGTGCAGTGCACAGCTTCAGTATTGCCACAATCTGTTTACCTCTAGTTTGGGTTAGGTGGTCTCTGGTAACGTGTTGCATTGAACAGCATTAAAACTTATTTTTCCACGAAAGAAAGTTATTATTTATTTATTTGCTGATTGTGTAAGTTAGCACTGATCTGCTTAGCTGCAAGGTGAAGCATACAGATGGCTCTTACAGTTTTTATTTTGTTGCATTTTAACAGTTTGCTGAAGAAACTCACAGAAAATGTGTCTTAAGACATCATTAATGAGCTATTTTCTGTCGGATTGTTGTTATGCTTCACCTTGTACTGAATTTTTGTTGATTGTGATGTATTAAAGCTGAAATTTTCTTAAAGCTCTTGATGACAAATTTACCTCCGCTTATCGTTGGACTGCTGTGTTCAGTTTGTTGAGCATGTTACGGTACATGTTATAGATGGGTTTTGTTCTACTGGTATAGTGTAGTTGTTATTATTTCGTGGCTTTTGTATATAAATGCATTATATACCAACACCGAGTCGACAGATTTGTTTTAATCTTCTCTTTGCGTATTCCTTGCAGTGGTTGCATATGCGGCCATCTTCTTTGCTGTCAGTGATGACGGAAACGGTTTAAGCTACAATTACACTGACCGTAGTTATTGCCCAGCAGAGCTGAAGCTGTGAGGTTGAGCTAATTAGGCTAATTAGGTGGGTGAGACTGATTTTCTGACTGGCTGATGGTTAGAAATGCTTTCTCATTGAAATTTCCTGTGCAGCTAGAAGTAGACTACTACTGTGAGTGTGAGCGGTTGCTGGCTACTATATTATCATTTGGATCATATCAGTAAAAATTGCTTAATTTGTTTGATGCGTGAACAGTGAAGACTTGCAGTGTCGTCAGTTGCACTGCGATCAAATGATTGTTATTCCATATCTAGTTTCGGGTAAAAATACTTAAGTCCATAATCGGCACGTCATCGATCGGATGAAACTTTGGGGCCATGACCAGACCTTGATGTGTTTTACCGTGTGTGTTGTTGTGGCTGTGAATGGTGTGTGAAGATGGTGTATTGACGCTGGTGTCTTATTGTAGGTGAAAGAGCTGATGTGCTCCTTTGGTCAGCTGCGTTCATTCAACCTTGTCATGGACACGGCTTCCGGCATGTCAAAGGGCTTTGCTTTCTGCGAGTACTTGGACCCAAGTGTCACTGATCAGGTCGGTCCACTCAGCTGCGTTAACATTATTAGCCTGTTATCAGATGTAATTGCTTCTTGTTGCACGAGGAAGTATGCTTATAGCTCTCATCCCAGGTTGACTGTCTCACGCTGGAGCTGCCGCCTCTGAAAATGTCCAGTCGTCTCTTTGATGGCATATTGTCACTATGTTGTGTGTTTATTTGAAAAGCTGTTTCCTGCATTTGTCACTTGAATTACAAAATGTGCGAATTTAGAATTTAGTAAGTAAGTGTAGTTGTAACTGGTGCAGTTAGACAAAAAGTTTACAGTGTTGCAGCCGAAAAATAATGTTTCAAATGGTCATCAAAATGTTGAAAATTCATTCTGCTGTTTGAAGTTCAACTGATTTATCATTCAGTATATACACAACATGACTTTGGTCATACATGAAGTGGTGTTTATAGCAACATAGCTGGTACATTGTGTTGATGCTTTTACAGTGTGTGCATGACATTATGGCTGCATTCTAATGAATTATCTATCTGATATGCATGCTTGTCAGGCTTGTGCCGGACTGAACGGCATGCAGCTCGGTGATAAGAAACTAGTTGTCCAGCGAGCAAGTGTTGGCAAAAATCCCGTAAGTGTATGTTTTGCTCGATATTATACTAATATTGTTGCAGTTGCACTGACATACTGCATATGCAAGTTGAAGATATCTACATTTTGTCACAGCATATCAGCATATCAGTGTGGCTCGGTAGTCCAACGGTAATGTGCCGGACTTGTAATACTGAGGTCACTCAGGGGCGCAGGTTCGATGCCGCACCAGGACACTGCCGGGTAACGACCTTAGGCAAGTTGTTCACACACGTGCCTCTGTCACCAAGCAGTATAATTTGGTACCGGTCAAAGGGCGGAGATGCCCCGAGGCTGGGAAGGTAATCGTAGGTCTGGCGTCGCACTGGCCATGCGTCATGGACTCGAGTGGTTTATCCACCTACGGGCTCAACGGCCGCGAGTGAGAGATGAGCACCCTGCCTACGCCCCAGCTGGGGCATGACTTCCTTTACCTTTTACCTTTTTATATCAGAGACAACAGATGGGAAAACCGTGTCAGTGTGTAACCAGACACCCAGGTGAACTCAGCCTGGCCATTTCTCACTGGGTAGGTGCAGTGAGTACCAGTGAGATCAGGGGAATAAATGGGAACAAGGCGCGATGCACTAGCCTCGTATTTGTGGTCTTTCGGTGTAAACTGGTGTCTGTCTTAGGGCTAAGCAAACAGAAATCGGCACATCTTATGGGCCCTGTGTCTTGGTAAGTACTTTGCATCTTAGATATCAGAGAGCATCGAAGGAAGTATTGATGGCTTGGTTTGTGTAACTTATATTGATAGATTATTTCAGCTTACGCTAGTCTTCTCTCTATGGTTTTCTGATGACATAGGTTTCTCTACCAAAGTCATGACTTCTCTGTTCCTTGATTTTGTGATTTTTTTTCTACACAGCAGTATTTGTTCCATTTTTTTCATATTTCATTTCTTTCCAAAAGAGTTTTACTTATTTTATATTTTGTGCTGGATTCAGCTGGCAACTCAGCGGCTGCTGCTGCAGCTGTTAATGATGTGAGTTATGCATGCGTGTATGTAGATGTCAACGATGAACATGCAGATCCCTGGTCTGAACCTGGACATGGCAGCTGCTATTGGCAGCACACCCACCGAGGTCCTCTGTCTCATGAACATGGTGCTACCAGAAGACCTCGAGGACGAGGAAGAGTATGAAGGTTGATATGTCATCGTGTGCAATGTTGCTTTGTTTGTCAACCTGCCTCAGTTGTCTGTCGATGTTGAATTTACTTTACGACTGATCAGTTATGCAGTAACGTAGGTTCCATCTTCACATAGAGACCAGTAGCGCAATGTTGTCATAGTTTGTTGGAATTTTTTTTTGCAGTTAGTAATTTAAGTGGTAAGGAAGTGCTTGTAAAGGCATTCGCCTGTAGAAACTGCACAAGTCGGCTGTAAGTTAAATTGTAATCGAAGGCAATCATTGAAATCATGAATAAAATTAACATCCATTTGGTAAAGCAACAATTTAAAACTAAATTGGATAAGAAGGACATAATTTCGAGTATAGTTGCCTGCTTTGTCATTGAATGGAAATGTTTTTCTATTGATATGTGACTTTCAGAGGTCTTTGCTTTCAGTCGACCTATGCTGCTGTTGGTCAGTGGTTTAATGTTTGTGGTGTTGTGCATGTGGTCAAAAGACATTGTTGACGACGTGAAGGAAGAATGCAGCAAGTATGGAACCGTTCGCAGTGTTGAGATTCCACGACCAATCAAAGGTGTCGAAGTCCCTGGCGTTGGAAAGGTAGGTCATCTCAGTGTATATTACTTACTCAGTGCCTTAGTGCTGACGTCTGGTTTTTAACCAGTCAGTTGCCTAAGCTGTTAACTGTCCAGTTAAGTTAATTTCCCTGGAAGTTTTGTATTTTGTGTAATTGCAGAGTTGACTTTTAGTGTGCAAGTAATCAGGCATTTTGTGAATAAAACTATTTCTCACTGCAGTTCTACTTTGGAAGTAGAAATTTAAGTTGCTGTGCATGGAGTGAAAACTTTAGACATTTTTTGCGTTATTGCTAAGTGTTATTATTTTTATTATCAGTCCTCCCAGAACGATAGTTTCTGTTGGATGTTTTTAAAAATTTTTTCCATTAATTTATTTTCGCATTGTCAAGCATTTGACTGCAGTATTTACTATTCAAGTAGCGGCATGCGCTAGCTTAGGGCGGGTTTCTGGATCTTGACTGGCCAGTCAAGTTAGTTTTAACTGACAGATTTGCATAACTCGCGTTTCCCGTTGCACTAACCAACGGTTATAATGGCCAAAAATTTAACTGATCGAAATCGGCCAGTTAGCTAACCATCGATCGTAGTTATCGTACTTAACGCAACTTTTGTACCATTTTGCAAGCAGTTTATTGACGAATGTGATACTATGTGATTTTACCGCATAGCAAAGTCTTCAAAACGCTCAAGGAGACGTTTGCTGCTACAAATTTTACTACAAAACCCATTCGTGAATGGACAAAATGGCCGTCTGCAATCTTGTGGGCTGGCTGACGTGCGCGTGCGCTTATTAATATTCATGACGCTTGCCTGCACTAGGCAGAAGTGATAAGTGTCGTGTGCATCGTTGCTAAGCAACTATAGTTTACTGCTCAGTTAGCTGACAGCCAGTCAAGGTTTTGTTCAGAAACGCGCACAAACTTGACTAGCAAGTTATAATTAACAGACGGTTTACTAACTGATAAATTAACTAAAAGATCCAGAAACCGGCCCTTAGTCAGTGTAGTAGTTAACATGTTGGTCTCAGTTAACAAAGTTAATTGACACCAAACCTGGTTAGTACTTGGATGGGTGACCATTTGTAGATGGGTAAAGCATCTTTGTATGTAACCATCCAATCACGGTGATGGGCACTTGAAACTCAGCCTCTTCATCCCTTTGTGGGTAGGTGCAATGGTACAGTGAATGCTGGAGCATACATGGTCACACTGTGTGATGCACTAACCTCGTATCTATGGTCTGGCAGTGTAGGCTAAGGAAATCAGTGCCGCTCTGTGGGCTTTAAGGCATTGGAAGGACATCATGTTTTTACATACGTTCGGTAAGTAAGTACTGGCGTGTACGTCGCAGATATTCGTGGAGTTCAGTGGAGTAGATGAGAGTCAGAAGGCTCAGCAGAGTCTGGCTGGTCGCAAGTTTGCCAACAGAGTCGTTGTCACATCGTTCTTTGACGTCGACAAGTACCACAGGCGCGAGTTCTGACAGACAGACATCTGGCTGCTGTATAGGCAGGGGCCTGTATGACAGGGACAATTAATTCCTTGTTGCTTCTAAAAGTGGCATGGACAAGCATCGATCTCAGATGCCACTTTTAACGGTCTGATGTTGTCAAATTCATCTCTCGAAATTCAATTTAAATATTAAGTTATAGGCTGCATTTTGCACATTTTTCCCACAGATTGCACAGATTTACGACAATATTTTTAATAAGTTTTGGGGGGTGTCTTGGATAACTGCAGAAAGGGTTTATGGTGCAAAACTGCAAGCCTCTCTTTCCCAGTTTCCTTTCCATTAGCATGCGCTCGTTGTACCACTTTTCCAGAGCTTCTGCGACCACTGTACATAGGCCGAATCAAGTACACCATAGGCAGGAAGTCTTGACTTGCTATGATGAGCATCTACTATCTAATTAATGGTTGCAACTGCTTGTCTTTCCTTAACTACTTCTCACTTTAAATAGAAACTGAAGATGACAACAGTTTAACTGGTCAAGACAGAATCAGCTTTGACCTATTTTCTAAGTATTTGGCAAGCTTAATTGTGGTTAACCCTCCTTGGCTCAAAACACTGATAAAAGGATGAGCTCCCGTGCAGTGAAAGTAGTTAGTAGTTACCGCAGTTAGAAGTGCCCATCACTGTTACTGGCAGTGCATGTACATGGAACACGAGCATGAATTTTGAGAGACGCAAATTATTCAGACTGAATGTTTGGCTGGCGCCCAGACGCTGCCAGCTATAGTGTCGGGTGACTGTTTCGCAGACCATCTAGCTCTGCATAAGTGAGCAACAACCTTTTATTCCATGGCCGCAATTCTCTCTGTCTGTAGCACTATCAGTATGTCTGCAGCAGTATAACAGGTTGATAACTGCACGAGTACACTCAAGCATGAGCGAACCAACGACCATAAACGACCATGGAATATGTGTAATTGTGTCTCGTTGCATTGTCTGACGTATGCAAATTTGTTTAAACACTCTGATACCTGATTGTTAGTAGTGTGTTACATTAAAAAGTAAGCCCGCATTCCCGCAATTTTTGTACATTGGTAACTTCATGAAATGTTATGCAGTTTTCTATATTTATTTTATAGCTGACTATATTTTACAAAATACCTTATGAAATATAGTTAGCTATAGAATAAACGACTAGCATGGATGTGGTGGGATCTTCAATGATCACTTCATTGCTAATTTGCTGCAGAATATATCGGTGAAAGATTTTCAGAATTCTCAGTATTTTATGCTGTTATCGGTGACAAAAAGTAATGGGCTTACTTTTTATTGCTGCTGTGTTAGTGGCATACCGGGTACTGCAAAACTTAACCGTCAAAGTAGTGATGGGTCTATGGCTTGTATAGAACATTCCTTCTTGCAGCTGTGGCCCAGTTAGTGACAGTCAAAGCAAACTGACTGCAGTTGAACATTTTGCACATTTTGCTGAGGCTCTCGTTTTGCTTGCAGCCTGTAATTTGCTGTCTGTGTGATTATATAGGGTTTGGTTGTGGTAATTTATTGCATAGTGTAAGATTAAATAATTTGCTTCGAATGTCACTGACAGGAAGACGTGGGCCTCTCAGGCATGGGCATGTGAAGTCATGTGTAACTTCCATATTGCAGCTATTTTGAACATTTGCAAGTTTGGCATCTGTTGATATGGTATGTTACATCGGTGTGGCAATATGCGTTTTTTCACATTTTCAGCTGATTAGGAGTCTACTAATTTACTAGCCAGATTTAGTGTTTTGTATAATACATATTTGTTTTAAATTATTTCCTGATTATCTTCAGAGATGTTATGTTCTCAAAGCCAAATTTTTGGGTTCAATCTCGGCCTAATGAAACAGTGGCCTCATTTATGGTCTTATTCCCTCAGCTCGGAGTTGAACCTGCAATCTCTGGGTTACAAGTTCGGCAAAGATCTCTAAGCCAATTAACTCAAATGCCGACAGACCGTGCAGGTCACGGTGACACGTCAAAGTTGAGATGATGGACGTACTTGATCACGTTCGTTGGCAGATTGGAGACTGCAGTAGCCAGTTACAGTCACTAGGGTTAGCGCTAGGGCAAAGCCGGCCCGCCCAACAGCTACTGCTGACCGCGTGCAGTCTGGTATTGTGGTAGCCTAAATATTGTGGTATGTCGGGGATTAGGGAGACCCATCGGCAATGGGGTTCACAGACACCTGTGCTCCCAAAATAGGGGTCCCCAATTCCCTTAAATTTGCATGTCATGTTGCGGCAAAAATATCAGCAGAGTGGCTACTATTAATAAGCCACGCATATTTACCAATGCCCTAGCTATTGCCGACCCCCGTTCTCTTTAAATAAGCTCAACGACACTTCCCAATACTTGCGTTGCTAATTGCGGCTAAACCGCTGCAGATAGCGACATGACAACTCACCAACGCCTTATTGAACGGTACTATCGCCGACCCTTTTCAGGTACGTGAGTTAACCAATTTGTGTCCTTGCAAAATACGTCTTACATAAAGAATGGCGTTAGCCGGTTTGCACGCGCCACGCATACCCGGTTGCCAGACTGCCAGAGCAGTGACGCCACTGGCTCAAGTTCAAGAGCACGGGTTTTTGTTGGTTGGATATTCTATGTAAACATAAAGTGGGTGTGTCGCGGATCGTGTTCGTTCACTGAATAAATTATCCATTTGTGTTGTGTCTGTAATATCATTTGCTACGTACAGAGCTGGACATTGCGTATGATACATTTTAAATAGTTATGGACTTAGGTACCTTGTTTTTATGTACGAAAGTTGACAATTGTAAGCGCAGTATGTAAACATTTTAGGGGTCGATTGAATCCGCTGAGCTGATCTGTCATTTAATATTATAGCTAACCATATTACAGAGACCTATTAGCTGATCTGAGAATCTGCTGAATATGCTCATGACAGTGTACATCTCCGCCAAATGAATTTTTTACAAAATAGTAATTTAAATGCATTTAAATGCAAGCTGAGACAATTGTTGTGAATTTGTTACTTCTATAATAAGTAGCTGATCTACCTTTGAAGCCTGATAGCTGATCCGGTGGCATACCAAGCTGAGACAATTTTTATAATCTGCCTTGTTTCTGTCCTAGAGTAGGCCTATGTCTTGTCATATGGGCCTACCAGTATGTACTGTAGTTCTGTGAAATAAATGTGATTGATTGATCGAATGATTGGAAATGAAGACATCATCTGAGCCCATATCTCACCTTTTCGACAGGCCTGATTATGGATTTTAACTGCTGTGAGAATCTGCTGAGCTGATCTGGAAGTGACTGTTCGACCTTTGATGATTTGTTAATGCACTGATCTATTTCTAACTCGCATGTATTTCGCGTGACCTTCTCCAACGAATCAGATGCTTAGAAAATAGATCTTCAGATCAGCTCAGCTCAGTGGATTCAATCGATCTACAGGGTGCGGCAGAAAAAAGTAGCCCCTAAAGTTTTTTGCTGTTTTTCTCAGCAACTGTTTAGCATTTTAATTTGAAAATTTACAGATTTATTTTCTAAATTGTTCTACGGCTAAATGACAAATAAAATTTGATTCCATTGAAAAATGGCGAAGTTATAGATTTTTTAACATGACCATTTACCGATTTTTCAGCGTGAAAAAATGTTCAAGCTACAACACCAGTTCAGTAACATCGTCGAAACAAGTCAAACAACACAGTTAACTAATGATCAGGTGCCAAAATTCCATTGTCACTGTGAATGTTCGAAGTGTCCACCAACAGCTCCAAGCTCCAACACAAGCCTTCAGTCGCTTAATTTGAGAAGTCTTTCACAGTCTTGTCGATCGGTCCTTGTGGTAGGTCACTCCAGATAACCTGAAGCGATTCCTTGAGTTCAGCAATTGTTTTTGGCTTTGTTTTAACCTTGCGGTAGGCTCCAACATTGCACACCACACGTGATAGTCCACCGAGTATGCATTCGGCGAATTTAGAGGCCATTGGTCTTTTCTGATGAAATCTGGACAGTTGGCCTGCAGTCAGTTTCCTGCGCTGCGTGCTGCGTGTGCTGGTGCGCTGTCCTGCTGGAAGAATAATCCGGTGGGCAGCCGGCAATTGCTTGAAAAGAGCGACAATTTAGTGATAATTTATAAACAAAACAAATTACTGTTTGTCAAAGCGTCACTGTGACGTCATCGGCAGTAACGTGGTAACCGGTTTTTGAAAATTAAATAGCATTTTTAGCCTAAACATTTTTAATGCTGAAAAATCGGTAGGCGGTCATGTTCAGAAGTCTATAATTTCGTCGTTTTTCAACAGAATCATATTTCACTTAGCAGTTAAACGTAGAACGTTTCTGTAAATGAACCTGTAAAATTCCATGTTAAAATTTTAAGCGGTTGCTGAGAAAATGGCAAAAAAACTTTAGGGGGCTACTTTTTTTTGCCGCACCCTGTACATTTCAGCTACAGTTTGACTTTTACAGCTGTAGACACTAAGTGGTTTGGTTTCAGGGGTAAGACACCAAAGGCTAAGATTACTGCCTGACCAATTGCTACATCTAAAAGTACCATTTTGGGGTCATTTCTGCAATGTCTCCAATGCGCTCAATGAAACTATCCATCTTGGCATGAAGATTGTGTTTGAGGGGCATGATGTTTTTTTCGACGTTTTAAGACAATCTTTAGACCTACATTGTCTCACTGTTGACAAAATGCATCTTGGTTTTTATTTGAGTCTCGGACCTATGCATCGTCGGTTGGGGTTGGTCCACTGTATACTGTAACTGTTAAACTTAGGTAGTGTTTTCTGTCCCGGTAATCGGCAGTCACTTGTTATTGGTCGAAGCGGTGACGTGACATAACAGACTGTATTATATAGATGCTGCAGTAAGTGGTAATCGATTGAGTCTGTAGCTCAGTGGTTTAGGCCACTGACTCATGTTTTGGAGTTTGTGGGTTCGAATCCAATTCGGATAATTTGACATTTTCTCTTTTTTTGAATTAATGCCGTAAATTGTCACTCAGCTATTTTGTCGCTTATTCAGTAAGCTTTTGTTGTGTAGAACATTTTTTGTCATCTATAGTAGTGATTGTGTGTGAAATGTATGCAAATGATATAAAGACATTCGCAAGGGGTGCTGGTGTTTTGGGTAAAGGAATAGAATTTCTGATTAATATTATTGTCATGATTAGGAATAGGGACAGGGATAAGGTTAGGTTTAGGGTTAGGGTTAGTGTTAGTGTTAGGTGTAAGGTTTTGGTAGCTATGAATACCTGGAAATAAAGGTGTAACATTGGTACATGAATTTAGTGCGATCTGGAAGTTGTGGGTAAAAAGCCTATAGGCCACTACACGGTGTCCGTGATATCTTGGCTTTTGCTTGTGTTGAGAACGTGAGTGGCCGACTGCCGCGAGGGCATGCAGTCGTGGCATGCAGTCGCACTGCATTGGCAGCGAATATTAAACGCTGCCGGGAGCGGATCACCAGGGCTAGAGTCCCTGTTACCGGGACTGGATACACGACGTTAAACTTAAAAATAGCAGGTCTTAAGGATCATTCACACTGCCATCAGATTAACTTGGTCATCCTCGACCAAGCTTAACCAACTTCTTGATCGGGCTTATGCATGACTTGTTTGCAGCCACTACTCAGCCATGTGTGACCTCTCATGACTTCTGCATGACTTACCAGACAACTAACCCGATCTCTTTTCGACCATCGTAACTTCTATACGATCTCTACATGATCTCTGCTTTTTTAGCTCGACCTCTGCTCAATTGCTACATGATCTACTTGTGTGGTATAAAAAGTCTGACATTTTTTGGTGGTATTCAGTTGACCTCGGAAGCATTAGAGTTAGCATCATTCACCATGGTGCACATGTCTGACATGCAGGTCACATCAAGCATGGCAGCATGCCTATGAGAAAACACCTGAATATGCATTGCAAATTATTTATTTGCTGTCCTACTTGTTTCTTGGACTTGATTCAAGTGGTAATTTCAGGTGCCAACACAGCACTGAGTTTAGTAAATGTATGGTACAATATATGTCTGCTGCTTTGCATTATTAATGATAATGGTATTTTGCATTGGTTTTGCAGACAGTGACTTAGGACCATGTTGTGTGGCACGTTGTTCAAAAAAGTTATGCATCACTGGTGTATTTATTTGGTTTATTTAAATATTTGTTAACTGGCTGTGTAACCTACATGTGTCTGAACTGTGTAGGCCAGTAGTTGGTGGAGATGGTGAAACTACAGAACTTCTGCATACGGTTTGAGTCACCGCATGGCGTCTGTCATGCTGGCCAGTCGGTCGTCGGAACTGTTTGTATTGAACTCTCGGATTCTACTAACGTCAGAGGTCAGGGTAATATGATTGTGATCGTTGACCAAATAATAGCACCATCTATTCTACTGGACCATGGCATATAGAAAGTGGAACATGTGCTTTATGACGTTTGTGTAGATCATGCATTTAAATAGTTTTAGAAGTGAATAGTGCCTTAGTTATTGCAGTGAAGTTTGGTCATGTTGAACATAATGTTTGCAGTGTGGGCTTTGCGTCCCAGTGAATGAGAGCAAGTGAGAAGGTAGAAGAAAGAGAATTAAGACAAAAGAAAGACAATTTATTTTAATGCTGGAGCATTTACTTCAAAAGTTAATATTGTGTAGATTAGATGCATGAGGCCACATTTTCAAAATTTAAAACAAGATTTTCTAGACATCATATGTGACGTTATAGTATTTATGTGGCATTGCTGTCAAGTCAGCAATAAGTAAGTAAAGCAAATTCGCATTTGTCAACTTAAATGATGAAGTGGTATGTACTGTTAAGTCTCGCATATAATGTGCAATTGTGCATCTGAGTTTAGCAGGTGCATAGTTTACAGTTATAGCACTGTGGAAAATGTTGTAATTTTATGTATAATGCACATTTCATATTTTACAACTGTCATGAATGCACAGCTGCCTGTTGTTCTCGACTAAGGACGGGATGGTATGGTCCAAATGATCTGAGTCATTAAGCCCAAATTCCATTACGCCGACTTTGCAACAAAGTTCGTGACAAAGTCGCCAACTTGTCGCGGACACAAATCAAGAAAGTCGGCGACGTGATTTGTGTCGCCGACTTTTGTGATTTGTGTCCGCAACAAGTCTGCAATTGTCCCGGACTATGTCGCAGACTTTGTTGCCAACTTTTCTCCTGCATTGTAACGGGCTAAATTCCATTAGAGCGATACAAACGGGTGTGTCGCGGACTTGCCACAGACTTTGTCGCAAACATCTCGACATGTCAAGATAGTTTGTGTCCGCAACTTTCGTGATTTGTGTCGGCGACTTTAACTGACACTTCATGGTTTCATGATTTGTCACAGTTTGTGTCCGCGACTTTCATGATTTGTGTCCACGACTTTCCCTGTGGGGAAGTTTCGGTGAAAGTTGGCGTAATGGAATTTGGGCTTTAGCTGCTCTGCTTGTTCTAGTCTACCTTGGGCCAGCATGCCACACAGTCGTTGCTGAAATACAATCCATCTATCTCATACAACATCAGGCTATAAACTGATGGCATGGCTATTGCAATGTCCAGTTACATGACCGTGTGTTTCGTTTGTCAGCTGGCTTTTGTCTGACGGTTATTACAGTGATTACATGACCTTCATACATGGCTGCCAAAAATATCTGAAAAAAAGTACTCCTATGTATAATATGTACCACAAATTTTAGAACAAGTTTATGGGCAAAATAGTGCATATTATATGTGAGATTGTACGGTAAACTGTGTTTTCCATCAATGTACCAAGATAAGTTTTTCAAAGAATTTTTCCAGGGCAGTTTTGAAACTGGGGTGCTTACATCACGTGGTCTGTATAGGCGCATCTGATTGGATGAATTGGTCTACGGAGATAAGAAAACAAGAACTTTTTTGGAAATACAAAGAAAACTGTTGCAAATTCAGAAAAAAAACTTTTTTAGAATTTCTAAATCATCTGATGTAGGAAGATCTTTGGAAAATGTCTTAGGAAAGTTTCGAGAATTTAGCCCCTCCCTGTGACCGTGTCAAGTACCAATATTGCTATTTGCTACTGTACTGAACGTTGCTTACAGGAGTCTGTCTGACGTTACTGGGTCGGGCAAAAGTTCACTGGTCCGAGTGGCGAAGTCAGAATGACAGAAGGCATTACAGAGCTGAGGAGATCTACATCGATGAGCAAGTCTATGTCTTTGGCTCTCGTGAGTCACTTTCATGTGTAGTATTTCAGGTTATCGCATAAAGTGCACATTTCTTTTTGAGTACTAGCTGCATGTTAGATGCCAGTGTGATTAACTTTGTTTAAGAGTGGTAGAAGTTAGTGGTTGATCACACGATTAAGCATTAAAAATGTAATGATTAATAACACTGTAAGACAGCATTAGAATCAGTCATTCCTAATTTTCTCATGTTTAAAAGTGCACCACGATTGGCATGCAGACTTCTCAGCAGACATTTTTCACTCTTTGGTTGAGATAGTAATGTATACTGGGTGGGCCAAAATAAATTTCTCAACTTGTTTTTGTCTGAACTTTGTCAAATCTCTACCAAGTTTGATAATTTTTGGCGTACAGATGGCCAGGACGATAAAATCATGCGAAGTGCATTCATTTTTCTACTTCACCTAATTTATGTCAATGCACTACCATGTAAAATGCAGATGCTCCAAATTGTTACATTATGCGGTGATTATCAGCATCAGATTGCTCACCTGTTCATCATCAATTTGACAGAGAGCGCCACACTATTTAATAATTTTGTGGTATTAAATGTTTTACGCTGAAAATAGCAGACAACAAAATAGCTGACTGATGATCTAAAAACACATCTAATCTATGAGTGAGTGCAGTTTGATCAGTTGATCGTTAATGTTGCTATCAGCCAGTGGTGTCACATCTAAACCATTGTGTACATGCATGCGGGGCACAATTTGGGCATAAATTTGGATGACTTGAAAGCAAATTGTTACACAAATGTACAATTCTGCTAAATATATCATATTCTAGTTTACTGTATGCTTAGTTAAGTCACTAGAACTTTTGCTGGTACAACAACTCATCTTTATGCAACATTTTGAAGCATCTGCATTTTACACGGTAGTGCATTGACATACATTAAGTGAGGTGGAAGATGAGTGCATTTTACACATTTCTTTGTCTTGGCCATCTGTACGCCAAAAATTATCAAATTTGGTGGAGATTTGACAAAGTTCAGACAAAAACAAGTTCATCATCATCATCGACAACCGTGGGCTCAATGCCCGTTGGTGTCTGACGCCATTCTTACTATCGCTGCCCACCGCTGCCTATCTAGGGCAGCGTGGCTTAACTCCTGCAGGGTTGTCCCACACCA
>Ga0209367_1001762_pt1 | contig 27468 bp, 15 predicted proteins | sample WorMetLIZISLAND2_FD_187412 | JGI IMG/M metagenome (GOLD analysis project Ga0209367, IMG submission 187412) | Marine gutless worms symbiont microbial communities from Max Planck institute for Marine Microbiology, Germany - Olavius geniculatus... ...
ACTTTCTGCAGTAGGGTTTCTGCCAATTGAATCTTTCTGAAGTGTGGCAGGTTTATTACAAACTCTTCTGCTAGCTGCTTCACTTTCCTGCATTTTTTTCAAGGACACAATGCAGTACAATAAAATTTTAAGTGAAAATACGTACAGCATTGGCATTGTAGTCACTTTACAGTCAGCTATGAGAAAAAAGCGGAAAACAGATAAGTCTTCAGTTTGATTAAGCCTAATGTTCGCAGATATTGTGAAGACGTCACGCGTAGTCTTTGCTTGCGATGTCATAATTCGCAGGCGCTTTTTTCTTCTTGTTGCTTTTCCCATCTTCCTGCCCTCGATAATCCCGAAGCAGAGAGTCATGTCTCAAGATGTATCATATTTATCAGAGTTGTTACGTTGTTATGCTGTGACCAAAGTATATATGTTTTTGAACTCTCCACAGGACTTCATTGTCAACCCAGCTGATCTTTTTTTCATTTTCCTACAGACTTTAAAATCTGATAGTTTTTTTCCATCAGGTTTGATTTTAGATTATTATCCATGTCATCCATCCATAAAACACAAACGATGCTATAAAGGCATAGAATTTAGCAAAACTGAGTCATATGATATTCATTGTTTTAAACAACTATAAATAACGCGAATTCTCTCTTTAGAGCCAACGTAAAAATTTTAATTTTTGTTAGAAACCGAGCGTGAAACGTGCTGTAAGTCCGTAGTCTATCAGTGCAAGTCATATAGTACATTTTCAATTTGCTATGTTGTTTGTATATTTGCACTACTTTAGACAGTATACGCTAAGTTAAAAGTCAGTACTAGTGAAAATAACAGTAGGCTAACTGTTTTAGTTTTGTTCTGTTTTAGGTGTATTAACAGCTGAGGCAAAAAAAGATAAATCGAAAAAAGGTGAGGATAAGAAAAGTAAGTGCACGGATTTTTTTCTTGCAATACTGTAAATTGCGGTAATTGAGCAGAAAAAAAATAATTTTTATTTGGTCTACTTTTTAGTTTATCTAGCGCAATAACAACAATGACTCTGGCGATTATCCTATAATGACACGAGTGAAGGTGTGACTGACGGGCGGACAGACAGATGAACGTCTCTGCCATGGTTAAGACAAGACATCTGCATGGCAAGCTATGCCGACGTCGTGTAAAAAGTGGCAATAATGATTATGCCAGTGTTATTTCTGATTGAGCCTGATGATAGCGACCATCAGTAACTTAGGCCTACAGTAATGACGCACTATTGACTTTGTTGCCCAGATATGTAACCGCGGGTCTTGGAACCACGGACTTACCGGGTTAACGGTTTTGACCGGGTCAATTCGATTTATATTATTCATTCGCTAATTGTTGGTTTTTGTTTAATACGTGCGTGTAATTTTGCTTTGCGCGATGCATCGTTCGCTAATTAGAAGAGTGCTGGAAAGAAAAGACGGGCGTTTACGGCATGGGCGGTGAAATGTCAAAGAACATCTCTACTCTGACTGCTTGCAAAGCCGCTTGCCTGAAGAATAAGAAAAACTGCGTCGGCATCAACTGGGTCGCGAAGAAAAAACATTGCTGGTTTCTTTCCAAAGGACATTCAGATTTCCGCAAGCCCGAAGTGAAACAGTATCTTCGATGCTAAGTAGGGTATGTATAGGCTTACCGTAAGTAAACAAGTACGTAAGTAATCCTTTATTTCTCAACAATCAAATGCCATTGCAATAAGAAAAAATACAACATAGGAAATTGCAAAATTGGAAGTTAATATGCGTCGGACGCCACGACCAAAGTTTCACAAAAAATGCGGCTGTATGGCGAGCCGCGAAAACTCGCTATGGCACGACGAAACGCTTGCGAAAGCTGGCGACGGATTTTCGGATCGCTTCTTGCGACAGCTTCTCTCATATTATGAATAATTTATTTGCACAACGGACAACTATTTACACAATAAAAATAGTATATATGTCTAGCATGTATTGAAGTTTTTGTAGTGTGGTAAACCTATCATTTTAGTTCCGTCTGCCTAAGGCGCGCACGTTTTAGACCTCAATAATATAATGCCAATATTAATGTAAATTAAAATTATTAATATGATTTTCGTTATTTTACATTTTAGACGGAGTCTGGACACGGCTGCGCTACAATCACGTCTTGTTGTAGAGAGGACAATATGTCATAGCTCGTGCTACTTTTTGCTCTAGTCAATCGCTAACTTTGAATCTTATTGACCTTAATGTACTATTGTACTTTCTCGGCTTGCATGCTTTGTAGGATCATGAGATTGTTATTCACTTTTACTTGATGGAAGTGATCACTAGTGTCAATGTGTTATCAGTCAATCAGTCGATCAGCATTTAACCAGTGATGTTATCAAGGACTTAGTACTCGAGGACAACTTCACAAGGACAAGGCCAAGGACATGAGACCTGCAGACGAGGACAAGGACAAGGACTTAAAGCCGAGCACAAGGCCGAGGACTTGAGACCAAGTTTAAGGCCAAGGCCAAAAAAACTCAAGGTCAAAACCAATTACGTTTAAAAGGCCCTACCACAACGATACACTACCGTCAACTGGGGTGACTTTAGTAAGATTTTGCACATTTTGAATGTCATTAGTAGCATCATAGGCTACTGCTAGAATAGTCCAACAATGAAAAAAATTATCAGATAAACAAAAAAATTGACATCTTGTGACTTTTGCAATTTCAGACTCAGTAAGTTAATTTTTTGTGACAAACTTTACATTATGTTGTATTTATGTACAAATTCAAAGTTTTAGGGCTTGAGACCAAATTGGTCCAGTGATATTGTTGACAACGATGTTGTGCTGGTTTCGTCAGTTGTCGAAAATAATGATGTCCTTGAATTACATAGAAAACAGGGCCAACCATTAAACCCTGCAGTGTGATGCCACTAAGAACATCAGACCAATGTGACATAACTGAGTGGGCTCCAATTACTAGCATCACGGGTTTCGGTATGTCAATAGCTAATGTTCAGCATTTTTTTAGTTTGTCGGTAATAAATTAATAATAAACAGAATTTATTAAAGTCCTCGGTATTATGGCCGAGGACTTTGTCTCAAAGCCAAGGACAAGGCCAAGGACCTGGGACCCGAGGACGAGGACGAGGACACAGCTCTATGTTCTTGAGTCCTCGAAGACACGTATCACTGCATTTAGCACACAGTGACGTTGCAATAATGAAACATGGCTCGCGAGAGATTCAAAATCGAGCGTTGACTTAATGACTGGCGGCTATAGGCAATTAAGCTTAAAATTTATTTTTATCAGAAAAAGATTTTGATTTTAAGTATTTTTTACATTCTCAGGTTTATAAAGTTTTTTTGTGGTTAAAGAATTAATACGGAACACACGTATTGAGACCCAGAAAAATTGAAAGAACATTTTATAAGCCTACACTGTTCTCTGTCACATTGTTTAAGTCCTTAGCATGGTGCGGATAAAAACCATAAAAAAAGCCCAGCAACTGCTAGAAAAAAGCCGACCGTACCGCCTACGTCCGAAGCCCAGCCTCCGATTTCCAGTCAGGGAGAGAAAGCGATTTGTCAGAGGTGAGACGTTCTTGCACGCTATGTTAACGAAACGTTGTCTTGAAAGCTACAATGAACGCTAGTGTAACAGACATCGCACGCGGTCATTTCGCCAAGGGATATAAATAGCTACTGTTCCATGCACGTGGTCATCTCTCCAGGTGATATAAATGAACAAGGAAAATATCGTACGCAGGTTTTGCAAATATTTCTCAGTCTCACAATAAAAACGCCTTGCTCGGGAAGACACGCTACAGCCTGTACAGTTCCTGTTGCAGTAGGCCTACTGATCTCCAAAATCATTCAAGGTGAATGATTTTTATGTAATTTGAAAGCCAATATGCGACTTTTTATTAGTGATCAATAGCAACCTAGACCCCCATCTCGCATCGTTTAGCCACTATAGCGCGTAACGGCCTTCAAAGTCATCCAAGGTAAATGAGTTCCATTTAATCTGACAGAACGTATGCCACTTCCTATTAGTGACTAATAGTAACCATAGGCCGTATCTCTCACCGTTTCCGAGATACGGCCACTTATAGCTTGAAACTTTCCACTGAAAATTGCGGTTAAACCGCTGCAGATGGAGACATGGTTATTATTGACAGCCTATAAAAAGTTGACACCACCCTATCCACTGGTACCATCGCAGACACCATACGACTAACCGTCATGGGCGTTGGAACAGGGGGAGCAGAGGGAGCAGCTGCTCCCCCAACTTTTGGCACGGGAGAGCAGGCCATAGCTCTTGCTCCCCCAAAAGTTTAAGCCTTCTGCACTGCGATGTTAGACTAAGTCGAATCGACTTAGACATCGCAGCGCAGAAGGCACAACCTTTTGGGGGAGCATTTGTTGAATGCTAGTTATTGTATACAACAGAAGGCAGTAAGCCTATAGTTTTACCGTTTCTATTCAAGTTGAAGTTCCGGCCGCGTAGGCCGATTTGTTTATTTGTTTATGCTGTGTGTAATTAAACAAAATGCCAAAATCACAACGATATTATGAATGTGTCACAGAGGCTTGATAGGTAAATTCGGTTGATTCATATGCGATAGTGTTTCAATGCCATGTTCGTCCTCTTGGCCAAATATGTACAAGTTTCACACGAACAAACATTGCCAACTCAAACGAAATATAATGACAGTGTTATCGCATCCAGTCACCAATATATCGAACAGCGTCACTTAATAGTCTCAATAATTGGAGAGCTGGAACTGCCAAAATAGTAATCTGTTATCAAATTTAAGAGATGGCAGAGAATGGAATGGACTCGGGTTTTTAATACATCTAGATACGTTGGATCAGCTGGAAGAGCTACAAAAGTAAACAACAACAGACGTTATTAAGACAAAAATTATGACAATGTGCATTTGAAGATCTACAAATGACACAAGAAAAAAGCAGATGCATAGAAATCGGGATTACCCTATTTGGATCCAATTCAGAGTGTTCTCCAAAGTGGACACCAATTCACTACTGCCAGGGACCGACAGACCAGCCACGGTAACACTTGTAGGAATAGGCGGAATCACGCCAATGCCGCCGAAAAACTCCAACACAAGACACTTCCGTGGCATGTCATCTATCGTACTTGTATTGCACTTGCCATCAAGCTGCCTGTTTCGTAAAAATCTATTCATTTTCGAACGGCACACCCAATTCAAACCATAGACACTAAATTTTGGGAGTAAACCTGTATCATGTCCCTATTGAACACTTTGCTAAAAACTGACAACGGGATAAGTTTTGTCGCTCCGTGGACACTCAGGTGATTTTATACTCTGCCCAATGCTATGCATTGCATTGGACAGACAAATAATGTTAATTCTCCCAATCAGCTTTTTTGACACTGCAAATGGTGCAGCAGACACACAAATGAAATAAACAGATAACAGACACCATCACCAAATCCTGCCAAGGGTTTATGAAAATATAACAAGAAATTTGAGCTAATGCTGACGAGACGCGCGAAAGCCTATAGCAGTTCCAATTCAGTAGTTTAGCTGAAAATTGGGGTGTTCACGCTAAGTTAATACACAAATACCAAATTCTCTATCTGGATCGCATAGGCCTAACGACAGTGAAGTGGCACCACTTTGTGAATGATATAGACTAGTGTCGCAGCCCGAAATTGCAAAAAAATCTATAAAACCCCCTATTTTGGCGTTCAAGGTCATTCAAGGTCATTGAATTTGGCGCCAATCGAAAGCCACTGTACGACTTCCTATTAGTGATTAATAGTAACCTAGGCCCTATCTCGCACCGTTACTGAGATACAGCGACTTATTGGCCAAAAATCGCAATTTTTTCTACCCCCCCTTCATTTAGCGCCCTGGTTCTGGATGACCCCTTTCGAATTTATGGAAAAGTTTTACGGTTCCTGAAACAAGAGTGTTCCACGCAGCCGAAGGTCAAGATTTGGTGATCCTATCTTGCACCGTTTTTGACTGATCCACCCGTGTGACAGACAGACAGACAGACGGATCGAATTGCGATGGCTAAGACGCGCTGAAAGCAGTAGCTGCTTTCGCGCGTAAAACGTAGCCTACCGGCTACTGTGTACGGATGCAAGCTGTTGCAAAAAGGCTCGCGTCATTCAGAAATTTAACTTCGGACTGCTATTCTACTTCAACTTTCAGTTCAGTTCAGAGTCTCTAATTTTAGTTTAAGTTCAGTTCGAGTTCTTGTAAGTTTTTTAAAATTTAATTTTAAGATCAACTGCAGTAAAATCAATATTGTTGCTTCAAGTTTGACTTTAAGTTAATGAAAATCACATACGTCCTTTTCCTTTTCTTAATTCTAAAACGGCCAGCCTCATTGCAACTTCCATCGTTCACTCCAAACTTGACTACTGTAACTCTCTATACTATAATCTTCCCAAGTCTCAATTAAATCGTTTTTAACACATCCAAAACTCCCTTGCTCGTGCTGTCGTCAGAGCTCTTAAATTTAGTCATACCACTCCTATTCTTAAATCTCTTCACTGGCTCAAAATAAATGAACGTATTGAATATAAAATTCTCTCTCTTACCTTTAAACTTCTCTATACTTCTCAACCTCCTTACCTGTATAACTTAATCTCTCTCCAGCCACCACGTAATGTTACTCGATCCTCATTTGTCGTCACTCTTGCTTGTCCACCTACTCATTCCTCCTTAAAAATTACCAGTCTTCCCTTTCGCTATGCATCACCTCATCAACTGCCTCACTCACTTCGTCAGCCACGTCTTGATCTATCTCCTCCTGACTCACCATACTTTCATGATCATCTCACCTCGTCAGCGTCACCATCACCACTCTTGTCATCCATCACCCCATCATTCTTTCATTCCAATCTCACAACTTTTCTTTTTCTCAAATCTTATCCTCCATAGTCATCTGGCACCCCTTCGGACTGACTCCACGGCTATTCGGACCTGCTCACGGTTTTTATGTTTACTCTATTCAATTTTTTCTGAGTTTTAATTTTTATTATTATTCCTTATTTCTTACCTTTTCAGTTTTTTCTTATTTTAGTTGTCTTTACTTCAGTCATTTTTTCGAATCTTGTCAGTTTTACATTTAAGATTATTTCTATTCTCAGTATCTGTCATTTCATTTTTCTTTTAAACATTTCAGTTCTTTTTAGTTTATGTGCTAGATTAAACTGACAGTTTGTTTGTCGGTTTTTGAGTGCAAATTTTCCATTGTATTGTATTGTATTGTTGTACGTCCAACGACGACGTCCACAAACCGATGCTGTGTACTGCTTACTTATTTTGTGTCCACGCACCTGCCAGAAATCTTGTTACCATTCTTTGTTGTTGCGATATTTGGTTTTATCAGGTTAATGCTTGATATCTTGCAATTCTACCATTAATTACTTAACAGTTAACTTACAGTTATAATATAACTACTGAAATTGTTACAAAGGTATTTCTGTTTTGTTCGTGAGAGCACCGCTGATTGTAAACTTCGGCGAGTCGAGACTATGTCAGGTCAGGTTTCCTGACAACGGTCATATTTACCGCGGCAACGAAAGAACTTTGTTGTAAATGTTGGGACAGAAAGACAGGAAATTGTGACAATGGTACGCATTATTTTGCTGTACTTTACCAGTCTAATTTTGTACATTATGTGGTTTAATGTTGTCGATTGCACAAACCTTGTATCTCATACAGTACGGTGTCGTCTGGGCTGTGGTAAAGTGCGGACCTTCGGACCGACCAACAGGTAAACTGCGGACCAAAACTTGCGGACTGCCAGTGCGGACCAGTGGGTAAATTGCGGACCAGTAGAATGCGGACCCCGCGCGATCGAACGTTTAATAAAAGATGTGCCGTAATGTGTATAAGCTTACTATAGTGTTCATGTTTTAGGCCCCCGTCTAAGCATTTACTGTTGCAGTGCAGGCAGTTGTAAGTGTGAAAAGAGTTTAACTTAATGTAATTTATGATACACTTGCTTTGCAGATGTAGTCCGCGTGTATTGTGTGTTACAGAGGCTTAATTCTAGTGAATTTCATTTTAATGATAGGCTATAGGCCTATGTAGGCCAAAATATTGGCGCCTTAGATTCAGCTTGCAGCATGTCCATTATAATACATTCAATTACTCACTGAATGCAATAAGCTAATAAAATGTCACTAAACAATAGGCCTAAAAATGGAAATCGTCTTCAGATCAATAGGCCTAAAAATAGAAAAAAACGTTTCATACTAGCTTCAAAATGAACTAGCAGTTAAGCAAGTGAAACATCAGGTGTTAATAAAAAAATTGTCAACAGAGGTCGCAAACAAATTCTCCATGCTAGTATCCCACACAGCGGCAATGATGCCAGCGGCTGCAGTTCTCACACTTGACCCAGGTGATCTTCTTGTCGGTGCTGTGGCTGTTCTTCCCACGTCCTTTCTTCACAGGTGCCAGGACCACAGCGTTGCAGGTTTTGCACAGTTTACTGGTGCCATATGGCAGGTGATGCTCCATAGTTCTGAAATTGTCTTCTAATAAAAGACTATATCACCACTTTTAATCACCACCTTTAGCCTGTATGATCCCATATGGCAGGTGAAGCTCCATAGATACGCTACGTCTAACGCAGTTATAATCCAAACGTCAGCAATAGTGAAGAAAGACATATAGATAATGCGGACCTGCGGATTGACCAGCGGGTAAACTGCGGACCTGGTCCACAGGTTTGGTCCGCATTTTACCCGTGCCCGTGTCGTCTAATAACCTGCAACCAGTGGCTGTTTTAGCCCTGGGCCGGGGTGGGGGCACAGGCTCCCCAGTTTTGCTGCAGACTCCCCAGTTTCGTAGCCACACATGATTTTTGTAAAGCTAACACAAATATCTGATTTCTTTCTGTTTCCAAGTATTAGAAAAGTGGACAAATTTGCGGCTTCCATTGAACATCCAAAAACCAAAAGTGCTTCTGCTTCAGGGGGCAAAGCCCCCCTGATCTCCTGACCAGGGGCTCTGCCTCTGGAACCGGCTGGGGGCTCTGCCCCCTCACCCCTCGTTGTAGGCTCGCGCTACCGCACTTGCCATGGGGCCGTGACCTCTTCTCCCCAGATTTTGCTGGCTATAACCGCCACTCCCTGCAGCAGTAATGGGCTGAAGAATCCAAGTTGTCTAGTTTTGTACAGGTTGGGCCAAAAAAGTAAGCTATTGTACTTTGTCCATATCTTCGCTAAATAATTCAATTTAGCGAAGATATGGAAAAAGTACAATAGCTTACTTTTTTGGCCCACCCTGTAGATATTATTATGTCAGAAAAAAACTCGCTTTTTATCAAAGAGTGAATTTATTTTACAAAAGGCTGTGGTTATTTTACGATTTACATGTTACCAGCGCATATTGTCAACATGTGTTTAATATTTCAGTCAAGTCTTTTTTTGTAATTTATTAAGTAAGTGTCTTGATTTGTTTAGTCTCTTTTTGCCATATTTGCAGTTCTTGCCAACTATCAAATTTGGTGAGCTTATTACTAACAACATTTTTGTAAAAGAATAGTTCTGTACATCAGAGCATGTACTTTGAAATTAATTAATTTGAAATTTTAACTTTATTTCTCTAGTATTGGTGCTTATTAGAATGTTGTACAAGTTGGGTGGCTGACAGGGTTTCTTGTGCAAGCTTTGCCAGTGACCAAAACTAAGATGTCTAATTGGTTCAATGTTTGTGACATTGCAAGAGATCGATATACAAAGTAACGTTAATCAGTGTCTGACACAAGAAACTTGTATTTAAAAAGCTTGTTACTTCGGGGCTGTTTTCTTGACTGTGTGTCATCAGCAAATGTCATCTGACCATTTTAAAAGACTACCATTAAGAATGGCTGCCCTGGTTACAAATAGAGTTAGAAATAGGTTCAGGATTATGGTTAGTGGTCAGGTTAGTTTCAGTTTGGCATTTAGTAAGTATGGTTTGTTGTCACTTAAAACAGGTTTTTGGTGGCCAGTTGGAACAGTAGACCCGAGTCTGTCAGCATAAGCATTGCATGCTGTATCAATTGGTATGTTGGCATACAGGCTACGGTACGAAGATACACGACCAACGTTCAGAATGCACGGATGGTGCAGGAGCGACGCACGGACGTCGAGCGGTCCGGTATCAACCGCGAGCTGGCAGCCGAGAGACTGAGGATAGCTAATGCTGAGTCTGAAGAGAGAGCTGCTAGGAAGAGAATAGCACTACAGGCAGCACAGAAGCAGAGAGATGCAGAACTCGAGGAAGCTGCTATGCAGGTATTGCAAAACTTTGAATAGAAGTCCCCAGCTTCTATTAGAACATGTTACCTTGACCCCTGGTCTGTATCCAGGATCTAGCATTTATTTGAAACTTTGTTATTTCCAACAAGAAGTCTATGTTATACCTGGTATTGGTATTTATCTGTTGGTTGGTTTGTTAGCAGGATTGCACCAAATGCTACAGGTGGATTTGGCTGATATTTCCGGGGTAGGTTAGAGGTCAGTTTACAGGTCATTAGATTTTGGTGGTGATCCATTTTAGCATCTGGATCCAGGATAGGATTGAAGGATTTTTTTACCATTGCTGAGGTCAGACCAGTGGTCTTCAAGGCCAAGGCCACCAAGTAAGAAGTAACTAAAGTATGTCAGTTTTATACTGTGCGCCAAAATGCAGCTTAATTTTATTCGAATCATAATGATCCTTAAAAATGCTCAAACAAACATAGTTTTGCTGTTTCAGTAGATAAATTGTACAAAATACCAAAAAATTCATTGCACAGAGCACATTCACTATAGGTGACTAGAGGCCAAGGTGTCAAGACCAAGGCCAGTGGTATTTGACGCTAAGGCCAAGGCTCAATTTTTGTTCTCGAGCTGTTCTCATGGTCAAGGACAGTCCTCGTGAACCCTAACTCTGTTACAGACCAGTGTATGAATGCATGTTTGCATTGTGGTATGTAAAGGCTGCACGGGAGAAGGAAGCTCGTCAGCAGCAGAAGTTGCAGGAGGAGGCAATGGCTGCAGAGATGGAGCGACTTAAGATGGAAGAAAAACGCGATGCAAAGATGAGACAACAGATTCGAGAATCAAGGTACATTGCTTTTGAAATCTGCTGTTGTCAAAGCTGTGCATTTTTCCTTCTTTTTTTATAAAAATGTTAGTTACCGTATATGCACATGAACCATAAAAATCTTTTTTTTGTTTAACTATGCTGCATGCTTTACCTTTATTAGCTAAATTTCATTGTTGTGAATCAACGTTGTCGTTTTCTGTGCCTTTTGTTTATAGTGAAAATTTTCCCACTTCTGTTAGTGTGGATAAATTATTATGGATGTACACATCAAGGTAAATTTTCTGGTTTCTTTACTGATTTGATGGCTGTTTGATTGGCACGTTCATGGGTAGAGACTAGTGAGTAGTGACTTAAGACTGATTGATTGATAGATCGATCAAAGTTTGATTTATTAGTTTGTTGATTTATTGTTTTATTAACTGGTATGACTACGTACGGTAGATTGGCATGATAAGAAATATTTAGTTACATCTGTGGCTTGATGGCAGGTTTTTTGTGTTCTGTTTCTTTGCAGCAGTTGTACAGGGTAGGTAAAATGAATACTGGCCTGTCTGGCTGGGGTTATAACAGGGTGCATTTGTGGGTGGCAGGTAACACTGTGTGAGCCCATATGGCAGGTGATGCTCTGTAGCTTGGATATGGGTTTTCTGTGAAGATATATACCATTTAGCCATTTTCAAACACACTAGCTGAAGCTATTATTGTGTGTCATTCGAATGTCTATCAGCACTGAGTTGAGAGAACTGGAGTACCAGCTGAAGGCAGCATACATGAACAAGGAGCGAATGGCTCAGATAGCAGAGAAACAGGCGGAGAAGAGTGATGTCTGGGCTCATGATGTGGAACAGGAACGTATTGTAGCCGAGCAACGGAAGCAGGCAGAGGAGGCGATGAAACAGCGTGAAGAAGAGCGAATGGCTGCCAACAAGCGCTATCAGGAAGCACTTCAGCTTCAGCTGCAGGTCAAGAACTCTCTCTTTCATTTATTTTATAGACTGCATAACTACTGTATTATACATGTATTAATAATAATAGTAGTAGCATTAAATTAGTATTATTAATAATTCAGCATATAACAAGAAAAAGTGAGTGTTCAGCAAGAGAAAAAATACAAGGCAAAGAAGAGAAGGGGAGGCTTGTAGGCACCAAGTCCTGATGACGATTACTTAGTGATAATATTTGATAATAACAGTAAATTGATGGAAATAGTATTAATAACAAGGATGCAGGTTGAACAAGAGCGGGATTACTCCAGCTGTTAGAAGCAGGTCATAGCAGAAAGCAGAAAGCATTTTGTCTCTGTTTGCACTATGCAAATAATCTTACTTATTTATTTACATACTTACTAGACTTAGTCCAGTAATCAAAAGTTAAAGCTACTATTTGTACTATTGTGTTCTTATGGTCTACAGTAATTTTTGTATCACATGAGTTGATTTTGACTAAATTTAGTCATTTTTATAGGAGCAAGAAAGGCGGCGAGTACAGGAGTATGAGAACTATTTGAAGGAAAAGTTTCAAGTCGATGAAATTGTGAAGAAGATTTATGAAGAAGATAAACGGTAAATTTTTTTAGTAATAATTATCAGAGACAAACAGTTTCTGTGTTTACTGAGTAGTAATTTGATAGATTGGGAGATTCACGGAGAGCAAATTAATCAAATGGTGGCAGTGACAATTTGTCATTTCCAAAAATTAAATCAGTTTCTTTAACATGCTGGCAGAATATCTGATAACAACAAGAAGCACTTCTGATTTTTTTTGCAGCATTTGGCTCTGTGTAATTTGCTGTCATTGCTTTGTTGGTCATTGAACCACTGACTAAGAAAGAAAGATGTGGAGTCACTCGATGTGATGATCCAGGAAGTCACAAGGACTGCATAAGACTGAGCAATCTGGAGAAAGATCCAGAAGGAGCTGCCTTTGCATGCCTCTTGAGCATCGCCCTCAAGGTTGAGGTCAAGTCTGTACTCGTAGAAGGTCTGAGAATGAGGGCCAAGTATCATGATTGTGATGAACAGCTGTGCTGAGGGTTTATTCTATACTGTATGTGACAGAGAGGTAGAACGAGAGCAAGAGAAGCGTGAGCTGATGCGTCATTACATTGAGGAAGACCAGAAAATGAGGGCAGAGTATCGTGAGCGTGATAAAGAGCGGCAGGTTGCAGAGGAACAGCGTATTGCGGCGTTCGCTCGTGAACAGGCGCAAAGAGACGAGGAACGACGCGCTGTCAAGTCAGCTCAGAACGAATATCGAGAACGACTCCAGCACGAGGTTAGTTCTCCATTTTTCTGATTGGTCTGAAAGCTGGTGATTCTGGAATGATAGTAATTGTGAGAAATGATGCTGATTTCCTTGCTGATGTGCTTGGTCTAATGGTAATGCCCTTCTTCCAAAGTATCTTGAATGCAGCATGCTTGATCTTGGAGGCTCAGTAGTGTAATGGTTAGAACATTGGGACTTGCAGTCACGAGACCATGGGTTTGACTTGCAGTTGGGTCGTTATCAGATGGTTAGTAATTAGATGGGTGGCTGTCTCTGGACTAGTAAACCATCTTGATATATTACCAACACCAAGGTCAACTCAGCCTTTCATCTTTCTGGGGTGCTATATGAATTATCTAGGTGTTTAGCTATTGTTTTCTGCATATAGCAAATAAGCATGTACATGACCAGCACAACTGTGTTGATCTGTGTTGCTGGCCGCACTTTCTGTTTGGAACTCTCAACCTGGCTCAGTAACTGAATCTGCAGCTTTCTTATCTGATGTTGTTTTTATATTAGCTGAATAGCCATGATCTTAGCAAGTTTTATACATGTATTTTCTTATGACTCATAAATTATATGCTTTTAACCACTTTTGGCATGAATGGTTTATTTTGCGTTGATGTGCCGTTAAGAAACTACTTATTCATGTTCTTTCATCTTTTAGAACAAACCTTAATATTTGTCTCCTTGGGCAAGCCTACTTACAGTAACATGCCACTTGTTGCTAGCATTTCTGAAGCTATGGTCATATGGTTAACTTTAACTGTGATGTCTGTTGTTGTGTGCTGTGGAGGCAGAGAGTTGATGTTAGTGTTAACTCAAGATTGTCTGTTGCTGTGTGTAGCTGGGTGCAAGGATAGCAGAGGAAAGACATTTGGTGGAAGAGATGGAGGACGTGAGGCAGGAACTCTATCTGGAGGAAGAGGGTTAATGTTGGGATTAACCCTAACTGTGTCATCTGTTGCTGTGTTTAGCTAGGTGCACGGATAGCGGAGGAGAGACGGTTGGCGGAAGAGATGGAAGAGGTGAGACAGGAGCTCTATCTAGAAGAGGAGGCAGAACGCGAACACCAGCGACAGCTGGTGGAGCTGGAGAAACGACAACGACAACGTGATGAACTCATACGAGAACAAGAAGACATGAAGAGGCAACGAGCGATGAGAATACAGGCTGAACGACAGCAGGAGGAGGCCTACAGGCAACAGGTCCTTCTGATGATCATAGTAATTGTGATAACGTTAATAGTGATTAGAAAGTAAATGTTATATTGATAAACAATGACCTCTGATTTGCTTTGTCTTAAATGACAACGTTGCTTGGGGTTGGCATGGGTGTTCCGTGTATCAAACTTGAACTATATGTAGATGTTTGATTTTTACGCGCGAAAGCAGCTCTGCTTTCAGCGCGTCTTAGCCATCGCAATTCTGTCCGTCCATCTGTCCGTCTGTCTGTCACACGGGTGGATCAGTCAAAAACGGTGAAGCTAGGATCACCAAATCTTCACCGTTGGCTGCCCGGAAGACTCTAGTTTTAGGAACCGTAAAGCTTTTCCATAAATTCGAAGGGGATTACCCTGAACGAGGGCCCTAAATGAGAGGGGGGTGGTCGAAATTTGCGATTTTTGGCCAAAAACTCGCTCTATCTCAGTAACGGTGCGAAATAGGGCCTAGGTTGCTATTAATCACTAATAGGAAATCGTATACTGGCTTTTGATTGGCGCTGAATTCAATGACCTTGGATGACCTTGAACACCAAGGTAGGGGGTTTTTACTGATTTTTTTTGCCACTTTCGCCTGTGAGAGTCTATATCATTCACAATGAGGTGCCATGCCGCTGATGCCACACGCGCCTACGGCCGAAGGGTACTATGGTCCCGATGGGCCGAGTCCAAATGATATGCGATTTTCGAAACTATAACTACTGAACTGGAAATGCTATAGGCTTTCGCACGTCTCGTGAGCTTTGCTTAAATTTCTTGTTGCAAGTTATAACGGCACACAGGACATACAGCCAATCAGATAGAGTGTGTTGCTTAATGTCACTTATATGACAGTGAGTTTCAAGTCTTGCTCAGTATATAATACATCATTTCAGAGACAGTGACAGTAGCTAAGCACTTAAGTGCTGTGAGAAAATATACATGCAAAAAATAGAAAACCTGTGCCTACACGAAACAAAGTAGCCCTAGTTATGACAAACGGACAAAAGCGTAAGCCAAAGTCTTAAGTCAAACCATCCGACCTTACCTGTAAAAATTACTCAAATGTATGGAATATGATAGTGCACAATACAGCGTGTTTAATTTGGATATCCTTTCTTTTTATTAGTATTGCTATTTCATTCATTAATACAACTGATCATATTATGCCTGTTGGAAAATTAGAGACATCTGCCCTTTTGTGCGGGCCCCTGTTTGGCCAAGCATGATTGCTGAACATAGCTAAATCCACCACTGACAGTATGAAATCATGAACACTGCCACTAGTTATTCTGTACACACTGTGGAAGCGATTTTGGCATGCAGATGTTGGCAAAGTTTGCGGAGGACGACCGTGTGGAGCAGATGAATGCGCAGAAGCGACGAATGAAGCAACTCGAGCATCAGCGAGCGGTGGAAAGAATGCTGGAGGAGCGCCGTAAACAGTCCGCTGCTCGTCAGGTCTGCAGTCTTTAACATCATTACTCTTTTCTGTAGCACCCAGCAACATTGTCGGTTAAAATGTTATTGGGGCGGAGACAAGAACTTGCATTTTTTGATAGGCAGCTGCAAAGGTCTGACAGGGGAGATATGTTTTTATATTTTCCGAAAATGGGCATTTTCTGCCCCATATTTTGTACTTTGAGAGGAAATGTTTTAGGCAAGAAGAAAATTATGACACTATAATTTGGGAGTACTAGTTAGGATGTACAATTGCCCCCTTTACATGCATTTGCTCCCTGTCCTGACGCCACTGTTAGCATCTGTTTATTTGGACTTTTTGATTTGTGCTAGTCTAGTCTAGTTTCATTGTTGTTATTTCGGTGAACTGTTTGTACAAATAGCTTACCAAAATAACAACATTACACAGCTCATTTTAGAAATTTTATTTTACAAGTTGTTGATGCTGTTACTGATAAGTTTGTTGCAGTAAATCATTTTTTTGGTGACTGACCTTATGGCCATATTACAATTTGGCCAATAAAATGCAAACCAAAAGTGGTTATAGTTGTAGTAATTGATAACATAATCTACAAAGTTACAAATGCTGTATTTATTTGACAGTGTAATGCAAGTTGTGCCATTTTATAGTTGTCCTTGGACTAATTGCAGTAATCGGCAGTGATGTGTCATCAACGACTTGTCCTAGTCCTCGAGGCACCTTGAGGACAAAGAGCTGTGTCTTTGTCTTTTTCAGTTTCGGATACAGTGTCTGAGCTCAAAAAGTATGCTTAGGCTACTTGCAGTATTTACGAACAGCTATAACTCAGTCTCAGCTGCTGTTTGGTGAGACTAGTTTATGTTTCTGTGGATGTAGGAGCGTGAGCTGCAGGAAATCAGAGATTATGAACAGCGTCTAGAACTGCAGAAGAAAATCATTGAGGAAGAACGTCAACGTCTGCTGCGTGAACATGCTCCGAACCTTCTTGGATATCTGCCAAAGGTGAGCAAAATGCAAAGTTTTTCCTGAGCCTAGTGCGGCTGATTGGGGCAGTGGTATGTCTGCTGGCTGCAGACCACAGGTCCAGTTGTTTGCTGACGTGGGCAATGGATTGCCGCATAGTGTGCTGTGGTGTCATTAACTCAAGGCAGTCTGTTGTCACTTCCAAGATTGTACAGTGCTCCTGGTTGTGAGTAAAAAGTGCCATAGGAAGTACCAGACTTTTTACTTTTTATATTTAGAAAAAAGCATTAAAAGTATCAGAACCTGGCATGATTGTGTGTTCAGGGCGTGATTCGAGGTGACCGAGACTTGGAGGCACTTGGTCCGGAATTCCGTGAAGCTTACAGCAAACGACCCGATGATTCTGCACTGAATGACAGTCGAGTCTCTGCCAACTGACTGTCTGACTAAGTCATTGATTCCAGTGATTTAGTCATCAAGACCAAAACCTTGGTCTTGGTCTTGGTCTCAAAAAAATAATTTTGGTCTTGGTCTTAGTAGTGAGAAAAAAGTCTTGATCTTGATATTGAGCAGCAAAAATTTTTAATCTTGTTCTTAGTCAAGTTTGTAAAAAAAGTCTTGGTCATGGTCCTGATATTAAGTAACAAGAACTTTAAGCTAATGCTCACTAGACGCATGAAAGCCTACTGCAGTTTTTGTTCACAAACTGTCAGTCTGTCTCCAGCCATTATGTTGCACTTCATTCTTGGAGTGTGCGCTGCAGCCGAAGATTGCAAAAATCAATAAAAAACCCTTATTTTGGAAGTTCTGGGTCTTTCAAAGTCATCAGTGTTGATACGACTGAAAAACTCGTCACTAGTGCTTGTTGTGATATGCAGCATGCCCATGCCTATCTGCAACCATTTTTACGAAAGACTGGCTAACAACAGTAAAATAACGATTTTTAATTACAGAGATACTGCACTTTGATGCCCTCATGCGCTGCTTTCCTTGAACCTAGAAAATCGAGACTTAGACCGTCAAAATCTAAGTTCAATGCCAAAAATTTCATATACAGTTTTTCCATGTCTATCTCAATTGATTTTGGCGCAGTTTGCTCTTGAAATGTGTCTCGCAGCCAAAAATCGCCCAAAAAATCCATAAAAACCCCTACTTTAGCATTTGTGGTCATCCAAAGTCATTGAACGCGGTGGCAATCGAGTGCTAGTGTACGACTTCCTATTATGGTAGTGATTAATAGTAACCTAGGCCTTATTTCACCATTATTGAGATACAGCGACTTATTGGCTAAAAATTGCAATTTTTTCTCACCGCCCTCTCATTTAGCCCCTTCATTCGGGATGACCCCCTTCGAATTTGTGGAAAAGCTTTACGGTTCCTGAAACTAGTGGCGTTGAAGATTTGGCGATCCTAGCTTGCACCGTTTCTGACTGATCCACCCGTGTGACAGACAGACGGACGGACAGAATTGCGATGGCTAAGATGCACTGAAAGCAGTAGCTGCTTTCGCATGTAAAAAGTCTTGGTCTTGATAAATCTTGGTCATGGTCTTGACATAAGTCTTGCTTTAGCTTTCCAAAAAAAGTTGGTTTTGATAAAAAAAGTCTTGGTTTTTGTTGTGGTCTTGGATAAAAGTCTGTTTACATCACTGGTTGATCCATTTATTGACTGTCTGACTTACTGACTGATTGCAAGATCCTTGAAAGTGCTCGAAGAAAATCTCTATTTTTCCAGGACCCGAAAAGTTCCTTAAAACCAAATAAGGTTTTGAACGTTTTGGAATTTGATGAAAGAAGATCTTGAAAGTGTTTGATTTTCAGTAGTTCGAAGTCATCGTTACCATGATGGTTTAAAAATTTTGTAATTTCAACTAGCCAATTTTATGCTGTTGATAGTTAATTCTATTTGTGTGAAGCCAGGAACGTTATGTAGTAAATCATTGCTGGAATAGTTCTGGAAAAATTACTTAAAAGTCCTGGAATTTTTCCCGAAAACTTTGGCTACTCTGTGAGTGGTTGATTTATGATTGATTAATTCATTGATTCATCAATTGTTTGATTAGTTAATTGATTTTTTCAGCTTTTCCTCCATTGTGGCTTGCCCTATATGTAGCAAACGAATGAAGTAAATAAATAAATTGTAGACATTGAGTTTTGGTTTTTGCTGAGTTGCAGATCGTTGGTTTTACAACACGTTTACTGTTTTGTTCTGAAATAATCATTGTCTTGGTTGTAAGTCTAATTACATAATAATTATAGTTTTGAGGTGCAGATATCTGTCTTTTTACAATGCAAATTTGCTACTGTTTTAAAATAATTATTCTGTAAATATCGTAAATTTAATCACTGATCTCAGATTGTGAATTATGTAACTGCTATTAATTTGGCACACATTTTCTGATGTTTTGCTGTTAGCTGTATTGTTTGCTGATTAATGCAATGTTCCAAGTGAACCAGAAATGACAACAGCTTGCTGGTTTACTGTTTAATATGAACTGTACAGTTTTTTTGTGAACGTGCATAGGGTGGTCCGAAAAACTGTGCAGTCAAACTTGTGACATAACTCTACAAAATTCTGATCAGTTTTTGTAAGTTTTCAGTTTTTGCTAGCATGTTTAGCAGCAATTTTGCAAGCACCACACGTTGAATGTTTCACTCATGTTTTCGGACCACCTGTATATGTTATTTATTGTGTGTGCATGAATGTAGGCCTATGCATATTGTACATGGTGTAAGAAAGGTTGTTATAAATAGTAGTGCCAGTTTGATATTGTAGGAATTTGTGATTGCTAACTACAGTCAACTCATGATTTCGCTGTTTTGAATGAGATGAGCGCATTAGAGATTATTTTGTAGGCCTAGTCTGCTATGATAATGCGCTATATAAATGTTCTATTAATAATGAGCCATGTGTTGATTGTTGAAGCTGTCAGCGGAATTGTCAAAAACAACACAGAATTATTATTTTCGGTCGTCATATTGTTCATTGAGTGGTAAAAGTGCATAAGTAGCATTTTTTATAGTTTTGAGAAAAACGATTTTGAAAGTTTGCAGTTTTATCGTAATTACTTCTACATTTTTTCCAGTCGAAAGAAATGACAAAAATGCATTCCAGGCAGTGGTTTGAAGGTGTACAAATTTACTTGTGCACTTTTGCCAGTCGCTGCAGACAGCTGATGCGTTTACATATAGCTTTGAATGAATACACCTCAACCACAGCGCGAATGTGACATTTTCGCTTTTGCCAGTAGATTCTATGCATTTTTTGTACACTATGGTAAATCAAGTAATTTGAGCAAAGTCCACATGACGCGTGATAGAGTGGTTCTGCCCAATCAGTGTACAGCAATAAGATATTGATCGGTCTTGAAAGAGTACTTAAATTTGAGGCCTCCTTATGGAAGACTCCTTGAATTTAAGAGATCGAAACTTAGATTCTTAAAAATTACGTTCTATGCTAAAAATGTCATACGCAGGTTTCCAGGTCCATCTCCAGCCATTTTGGTCAATTCACTCTTAAAATGTGTTTCACAGTTCGAAATCACAAAAAAACACTAAAAACCCCTCTTTTGGGTGTTCATGGTCGTTCAAGGTCATTGATATTTTCTTAGCAACCGTTTCGAATTTTAATTTGAAATTTTACACATTTATTTACTAAAATCTTCTACATTTAAGTGCCAAGTAAAATTTGATTCTGTTGAAAAACAACGAAGTTACAAACTTTTTAACATGACCGCCTACCGATTTTTCAGCATTCAAAAATGTTCCGGCTACAACACCAATTTAATAACATCGTTGAAATCACAGTTCGAAATCACAAAAAAACACTAAAAACCCCTCTTTTGGGTGTTCATGGTCGTTCAAGGTCATTGATATTGATAAATATAAAAAGCCTGTCACCCGTGCTTGTTATGATAAGCAGCATGTCTGTGCCTATCTGCAACTGTTTTCACGCTACACGAGCTAATAGCGGTAAAATATCCAGTTTTTAGGGGGACAGCCGTCTTTGACGCCCGCCTGCGCCGGCCTCCTTGAATCTAGGGGGTCGGGACTTGGACTGCTGAAATCTACGTTTATTGCTGAAAATTTCATACGCAGGTTGTCTTGGCCTATCTCCAGCCATTTCGTCGCAGTTCAGTGTTGAAATATGCACTGCATCCAAAAATTGCGAAAAATTCACTAAAGACCCCTTTTGGGGGGAAAGGGGTTTAAGGTCATTCAAGGTCATCGATGTTGATAGAACTAAAAAGCTTATGACCAGTGCTTGTTATGATAAGCAACATGTGTGAACCTATCTGCAACCGTTTTCACACTAAAAGAGCCAATAGGCTCAAAATAACGTCTTTTAGAGGGGTATCCCTTTTTGACGCCCTCGTTCCAGGGGAACCCCCGCACCCAGGGGCGCGAATTTTTGTAACAAAAAAACTAGAGACCTTGAGGCAGCCCGTGGTGAAGATTTGTGATTTTAGATTGCACCGTTTTTGATACAGTGTCAGGGTGTGACGGACAGACGGACGCCTAGAGGATGGCTAAGACGCGCGAAGCATTTTGTTATCGCGCGTAAAAACTGCTTTTGGTGCGTAAGTGTATTCATGCACTTTTACCGCTCAGCAGATGATATTGCCAAATGGCCGTTTTTGTTACCAATTGGTAATAGGGTTCCCGTGGGTTTTGATAAGTCCCAAGGGTCCTGAGTATCAAGTTTTCATTCATCTGGACCAGAATAGTCCTGAAATTGTACATTGATGCTGAAGAAGTCACCAAGTGTTCTAAATTTGGTTAGTTTCTCCCTGAAAAACCACGTGGTTGAGTCGCCAATGTAAACTCTAAGCATTTGACTGAAAGTGCCGCACTAAGCGCAGAATTCTCTGTAGAGTATTAGTAGTAGATATTTGCTTGAGTGATTATGTGTTTCACTTGATGTACATGCTTTCCTATAAAATATACCCACATGGTCGTATTTGACTAATAGTAATAGCTCATAAAATGACTACTGAAAATCGTCTAATTTTGACTGTCATTTGAGTGGGAACTGCGTGTTAATGTTGGAAGCTAGTTGGTTTGCATGCATCAAGAAGAATAATTGGGCCTATTATTTGTGACGTGCATCCAAGCGTTTGTCGTCGTTTGAACATTTGGACGAAGGTGAAGTGATTATTTTTTGGTGATTGAAACTTCGGCTAAAGCCTTCAGAGATCAGAACTTTTCCAAGAAGGCAAAGGCTTACAGAGCTCGGCGCATATCGAACTGTCCGACGTGTCCTTAAAACTGCAACTATTTTCCAAAGCAACTGCAAGAAGACGTTATTTTATAGCCTGAACTTGTTAGTTTTTATTATTATAAAGAATCAAGCGGTTAAAAAGAAAAGTTGAAAACGGTTTGGGGGACTAGAGATCTGGTGGTGTCGTCGGGATCAACGGTCTACTGCTTCGATGATCAGGGCAGAATTATTAATGCTGCAGGAAAACGAGATTTTTTTTAGTTTTCACGGCTCCCACGGGCATTTGTTATCAGTGCCACTTCAGTGTAATTGTTCTATTGTCTGGCCTCACTGTGTACTGTTTTATTTTCACGCTGTTTTGGGCTAGTACATGATGATGATGATGATGATGATGATGATAGGCTGCCACCAGAGGAAAGACGTGTCTTGAGAAAAACGTACAGGATTATTTTATTTTTTTGTTAGGCGTATTTCTGTTACGACTATTGTTCTGTCGCTAAAGTGGGTGTTAGTGTCATCCGCTGCATGAAAGGTTAGCAGAGGCCGACTGCTGTCCATTTTTAACCATTCTGTTCTAAATGCTGCAGATCCGTAAGGATCACACGATCGCACTGATCTCAGACTAAACGATTAACCTACGGAACTGCATGACGTCGAGTCCTTTGGCTTGTCCGATTAATTACTGTCAAAGTGTGCAAGTTAAGGTTTGTAATCCTGACGCAAAATAACTGACTACACTGTACGTAGTTTTCCAGCTTGCTGGCCAAGAGTACGCCTTGTGAACATAACTACTGATTGATTCATCACGACAGGCTGTCGTCGGCTATCTGGCTTGGGAGTTTAGGCCTATTTGCTGTATTAATAGTTCTGTCAGTTTAATTGTCGTTCGTATCTTCTGGACGAATGAACATCGTTTTTACACGGCGTTTCACATCCCTTCTCTTAGCTGTGACAAAGGCGTACCGTGTGTGACGCTCTGCAAGCCAGCATCACGGAATCTTTACTGACAGCTACGCTACCAGGTTATAAAGTTTATACGGAAATTCGACCGGAGTCGCCCCGATCGAGGGCGTTAAATGAAAGGGGGTAGGCCTAGGGGAAGTAATTGATTTTCAACCAACGAGTCGCCGTAACTCACAAGTCTCAGGCCACGTTGTTTAGCCTATTTAACCGCGTAATAATTACCGGTATCCCAGCTGTATGACCACAAATCTTCAATGTCACAGTCTCATACGACGCACAGGACATGTCGTGATTTGGCGCTTTACGGTCTTTCATAATAGCACTAAACTGGATGAAAAGCGTTTATTTTTTGTTAAAAATAGTGTAATTAAAAAGTCGCTTTTTTGTAGCGATTTGTCATCAAGAGTATACTAATTATGCACCAGATAATGGCAATAAATGCGAGATTTGCGGCAATTCTCGCCGCATTTTATTTGCTGCCCTGCAGCTACCCGCGTAACACACTGAGCAAAAGAAATACACCAACATTCGTATAACGACTCGGACGTTCGAGTCAGCTGTTCACTGGGCGTGGTATAAAGCCCAAACTCCGCCATCGCCGGTACTTGGATCTGTGGTGCACCTGGTTTTCGATTTGATATGGAACTTGTGTGGATATGCTGTATAGACTTTCGATTCGCTGTGGATTTGTTCTACGACAGCTCATTGCAGAGGCGGATTTAAACGTGTTCAGCATGTTCGGCCGAACAGGGGCCCACAAAAAGGGATCCTTGTAGGCCAGAAAATGTCGAACACAGTGCGACATTGTCCACCATATGTCACTGCGGGGGTAACGGCGTGTTGCGACATTTAAAAGTTCACCACTCGGTGCAGCACGATAATCGGCTTCCGAATTCAGAAAGCCGTACATGTATCTTAAATCAAGTATCAGCAAAATTGAATACACAACTCTGACGCTAAATTCGAGGTAAATTATTGTACATTAACGTCAAAATAAAATTTATGTGGGGCCCCACATTTATACCGAACAGGGCCCGATCAGGTTTGAATCCGGTCTTGGCTCTTTGCACGACAAATCGACGAGAAACGACAGCGAGTGTAGTTTGGGCCAAGCGTCGACGTACAGAGCTGTATGAGCTATCGTCCGAAGCGCAGACTCTGCAGCGGTGGATAGACACCGCCAGTGCCGCCGCTCACAGCTCGGTTGACGCTGAACGACCTAAGACAACTTTAGACTTCTTCGATCCCTTCCTCTCTAGCATCTAACCGACGACAATATGTGTTCAAAGATAATACACCGCGTGAGTCATAAAAACGAAACGTGTAAGTTTCAGTGCTGCTAAATACTAATAAGCCTAGCCTACAAAATGCTGACGACTCGGTTGACGCTGATCCTGTCCGTATAAGTGCGGAGTGACTGAAGGTTATTGAGCAGTTGAACCAGATCGGTCACAGACACCGCTGTAGGCCTCGCGCGCCGATCAACTGATTTACAACGATAACATATCAAATATTAACTAATTATTGCTAAGTCGTCAGTAGAAAGTGCTGTCGGGGTGGCCACGTCTAAAGGCTATCGCGTTTATGTGCAGCGAAGTGCAGCAGATATAAAACAAATTAAGCTATCTATCAAAACCGATGTTTTTACAAATTTGCACGAATGACCTTAACACAAAGTAGCTACTGGTATCATGTATGCTATAACTAATACGAATCTGTCTTGTATATACACCTGTATATACACAGGGTGCGGCAAAAAAAGTAGACCCTTAAAGTTTTTCGCTGTTTTCTTAGCAACCGTTTCGAATTTTAATTTGAAATTTTACACATTTATTTACTAAAATCTTCTACATTTAAGTGCCAAGTAAAATTTGATTCTATTGAAAAACAACGAAGTTACAAACTTTTTAACATGACCGCCTACCGATTTTTCAGCATTCAAAAATGTTCCGGCTACAACACCAATTTAATAACATCGTTGAAACAACACAGTTAAATAATGATCAGATGCCACAATTTCCTTGTCACTGCGAATGTTCGAAGTGTTCACCACCAGCTCCAAGCAACAACACCAGCCTCCAGTCGCCTTATTTGAGAAATCTTTTACAGTTTTGTCGATCGGTCCCTGTGGCAGGTTGCCCCAGATAACCTGGAGCGCTTACTTGAGTTAGGCGCTTGTTTTCAGCTTTGTTTTAAGTTTGCAGTAAGCCTCTAACATTGCACCCCATACGTGATAGTCCACTGGGTTTATATTCAATGATTTGGAGGCTATTGGTCTTTTGTGATGATATCTGGACAGCTGGCCCTCGGCCAGTTCTGTGCGCTGCGAGGCGTTGCGAGCTGTGTGTGCTGACGCGCCGTCCTGCTGGAAGATGAATCCGGTGGGCAGCCGGTGATTGCTTCAAAGGAAGGATAATTTAATGATAATTTATAAACAATATAAATTGCTGTTTATCAAAACGTTGCTGTGACGTCATCGGCAGTAACGTGTAACCAGTTTTAAAAAATTAAATAGTATTTTTAGCATGAACATTTTAAATGCCGAAAAATCGGTAGGCGGTCATGTTAAAAAGTTTATGACTTCGTTGTTTTACAACAGAATCATATTTTACTTAGTAGTTAGATGGAGAAGTTTTCAGTAAATAAAGCTGGAAAATTTCATATTAAAACCCAAACGGTTGCTGAGAAAACGGCAAAAAATTCAGGGGTCTACTTTTTTCTGCCGCACCCTGTAGTTTGCTCAAAAGATATAAAAGATTAGCATATGCAGTGTATTCTTAGAACGACGCCTTCTAGTTTTCTTTGCTATAGCCGCTCGTAGATCCTACGGGTGGTGACAGTGATGAGACTGTTGTAATCCATATCAAGTTCATTGTTCAGTAATTTGAGGTAGTACGTAGCTTGACGAGTCAGTATAACTGTAGAAATAGCTAAGGCCAGAGCTACACAGACTACATTGTAAATAATTATATGCTTGACTTAACGTAAAGAATTATGAAAAGTCTATACTACTCATGCAGCAATAATCAACGGCTTTGTATGTGATACAGCAAGCGTGGCGTATTAAACTTATGACGTCAGCAACTCGCAATCAGAAAGATTATCTATGCATAGGTAGATTACAGCCCTGCAGATTGAGTATCCGGATTAACAACAGATCCGAAGATAAACCTTCTGTCCGTCGTGCAGTCACTCAACTCTACCCACGTCCACGACGGTTATTTTTATTGATTAGGCTTATCGTTTTCTGCATTTCCACATTATCGCTTTGCGGCCTATAACTAGACGCAGCATGGTTACAGTGACTACGAAATAGAAATTAGGCCTAGTCTTTGTAGACTAGGTCAGTGCATAATCAAACTCTGATTTGCGTATTGTTTTACTATAGAGAATTGTGTCAAACTTTTTGCCACCAGGCCTGTCGCTAGCATGACATGACAATATCGTTGCCACTAGATCACTGCACCAACGACAACTAAGTATACCCTACGGTATGTGTGGCAAAAATGTCACTGCTGGGCTTCAAGTCCCCCTAGATTTCACTGGGCCCCAAAGGGCTATATACAGTAAAGAAAAGTATGAGATTACTCGTATCATTATGCAAAGCTGTCGGCGGAGAAACATTATTATTATTCTAGTCGTACACGTTTCACATAAAAACCGTACTCGCTTGCATTGGCAGACGAAGAACTACATAACGATGACGACGTAAAATACCGGTAACGTAAAGTCCTCGTTAAGCCACAAGGCCCATAGGGCGGCACTGATCTCCATATTCTTGGCCCTCAGTCAGAGAACAGTCAATTTACACTGCAAGATCACGAATAATGCATCGCGCGGTGTGCATGTTTACGTCCTAGCTTTCACTTCTACTCACTGCGTTTACCTACGGCTGGTTGAGTCAGCCTAAATGGCTGGTTCATACTGAGATGGTTCACCCGTTTGCGAACGATCACCCATCAAAGTACTCACTGGGCCAGGCTTCAATCAATTTCGTTGCTGCGACCAACAACGTTAGTATAGGCCCAACTAAGCCAAATCGACACCTAAAATGACGTCATTTAATGCAAGTGATACGAGAGTAAACAGAAATTGCAATTATAATAGATCTAACGAGCGTGGAAAGTCAAACACCAAAAACGTGTCACTTTTTAAACCACCCTGTATAAAATTAATGTTATGAAGTTAAGTAAGCCAGCTATTAGGCCTAAGTAAAACGTTGAATTGTGAGGCCCCCGGGCTCAAAGGCCGTGGCATGGTTAGTCCGACACTGTTTAATATTCTTGCCCCATTCTCATATTGCGAATACAGATTTTACATAATCTATGAATTATAAACATTCTGTGGTCCTCGAC